>Ga0307518_10001845_pt1 | contig 15651 bp, 9 predicted proteins | sample 25_EM_MG_FD_203889 | JGI IMG/M metagenome (GOLD analysis project Ga0307518, IMG submission 203889) | Populus trichocarpa ectomycorrhiza microbial communities from riparian zone in the Pacific Northwest, United States - 25_EM | ecosystem: Host-associated > Plants > Roots > Unclassified | place...
CTGCGGACAGTTATGTTTTTTTGATTAATCAACTTATCTAGTTATTAAGGCTGCCATTGAATTAAAGTACTAGTGTGGATATTGTGGTTGTTTGATAGTTAGGGTTAGTTATACGGCGGATCCGTTAACTAACCAATGTTAAGAAGAGATAAATATTCAGAATATAAATTGATGTTTCGTTTCCATGATTAGTTCTTATTTCTGTAGGTGGATGTGTACTTGCGACCAAGGTTTGTTCTCTTGATAATTTTCTGATTTTATTTAATTTCGCTTGATAGTTTTCTATTTTCTTTTGCTTTAGCCTAGATAACGTGCAAACCCCCCCAAATTGCATATCATTTAACATAAAAATTTGACTTGAACCTTCCTTGTGGGATCGACCTCTTGCTTGCTCTATACTATCTTGTGTGTTGTGTTTTAAGCTAGGGTAATTAATTTGTGTGACCGTGACATCACAACAAGTTTCCTCATTCATTTCATGATAAATTCATTCAATTCACACACATTCACATTAGAAACAACCTATTATAATAAATTCATTAAGGAAAACCATAATTTCCCCCTTTCCCTCTTTTGCTCTTCATATGGGCAGCTAATTTTCCTTACCCCCACTCATGTGCCTAGCTTTTAAATCAATCTGAGTTGTCCTTAGAAATTAGGATAATAAGCACACTAACCTTATTCAATGTTTTTTTCTTGACAACCCTCATAACACAAGCTATCATGTTTAATCCTATTTCCACACTCAAATTTTTCATCCTTTACTATCGTAAATCAACATAAAACATAAACAAATAAAATTTCAGAATGTATTAAACTCTTCAAAATATAAAGAGATAAGGTGGTAAACACTTACCTGTTCCTCTCAGTGGTCTCGTTCTGCTAGCTTAGGGTACCGCAGTCGATGCCTCTCCTACTCTACACAAGACCATCATTTAATATAATTCATTCCCTTTTTCAGCATTTTCTTATCAACTAGTAAGCATCATTATATGATTTCATGCAAGATTTCCATATCTAAATTAGATAATTATTTCACGTTCACATAGCCACCCATTAACCCGAACCATGTAGAATTTTCCAAGCTAATTTGTTAACCCAAACTTACCTTACCTTAATCACTTTATATAGGACTCTAGTTTTCCATTATTGTTTATTCTTGGGGCTGTCCAAATCAGCCCTTTAACACCCACTAGTAGGGCTATCATAATAACCTTGCTTTAGTTTCTTGGAGACACTTTTGATCCCTAACAACTCTACACTTAAGGTTATCACTCTAGCCCCCCCAAAACATAGACTTCCAGGGCTGCCACAACAGCCCCAAAGTCTTTCTAATGCTCTAGTTCCTTTTAATTTTGGGACAGTTTTGGTTCACACAAAACCAATTTTGGTAACAGTTTCAAACAATCATAAATAACAAATGAATAATATTCTAAACAATCTATATGTTCAAGTTGTAATTCATTATTATAAGTATAACATATCCAAATATCAACTTCATCCAACGGTGAAATTTATAGAAACTTGAGTTTAACCGAACTGACCTAAAATTTGCAGACCTACTGTGTACAAAGCATAACTTCTGTTTGGAGTGTTTGTTTTTTATCTTCATCGTTCAGAATCTAGATAGCATCTGGATGAGCAACATATCTAAATCATAGCCTGATCCAACGGTGGACGGAAGAGAAAATAGTCGACGAGGAAGACTGTCCAGAAGTGTAGTTTCATAGAAATGTTCCTCCCATTGTATCTCTCAAATGGAGATGTATCTCTCAAATGGAGATTAAAATAGAAGATCCCTTTAATGATAATGTACAAGACATGAAGGAGAACAACATATCCAAATATTGTTCTAATCTAAAGGTGGAAGGTGGCGTTATAGCTGTCGACGTTTATGCCATCTATATGTCTTCTCCCCAACCTATCTCTAAACTCTCTAAACCATCCAAATATCTCTCTTTTATCACTTATTGACTCTTTTTAACTATTCTACGTTAACATTTTGGTGTAGATAAGGAATGAGAAGAAAAGATCAAAGAACCCTAAACCCTCTCTTGCTCTTACAAGTCACCGCAAGAATGAAAATAGAATGGTATTTATAGTGTTATCTTCTTGTTGATTGCACCTTTACCCCTGCCCCTTTTTATCATTTATACATAAACACCTAACCTTTTATTATTTGAACATTGACCCCTCTTGGTCTTACATATTCATTTTGTACCCACAAACTGTTCTAACAATTTAATACTATATTCACTTTTTATTTTATTAATTTCATCATTTTTATCTTGATTAAGGTTTCTTTAATTTAATTTAACTCATTTTACTATCGATTAAATTTCTCATATTTTAATAACCTAGAAAAAATTATAACCGGGGATTTACAAAAACCCTCGGTCAAAAAACTGTAAACCAGTGTTAAATAGGGGAAATCCTCAATTTGAAAAATAATTAAATTAAAGGGAAATTTTTTATTAGAGGTGAAAAGTTTTGGTAAATTGGTGGAAATACCCTGAAAAAATTAAAGTACAAATACATGCACAAAAATATCGATGATCGAGGGAAACTCATGCTTAATAGCGTAATTTATAACTAAAAATAATAAAATTTATAGAAATTATGAAATGATATAAAAAAAAATTGTACGTGAAAAATACCGACGAATAGGGATTTGATAGAAAATACACCTAAGACATAAAAGGGTTGTTTTTTTTTTTTTTTGTAATTTTCAGAAAACAAATCATCTTCTCTCCCTATAAATTCCTATCGGTTGTCTTAAGGGAAAAAGGAATGGAAAAATTTCCTTTCTTCTTCATTTTTTCTTCAAAATTATTTGGATTATGAGTATGGAAGATGATTTGGATGTTTGTTCCACTTGTTAACAAATCAAATATGAGAAATTAAGAGAGAAAGTAAGGATGGAAGCTTGGGGTTTTAAAGAGGGAAATTAAGGGAAGTTGAAGAGGAAGGTGGAAACTTGGAATTCTTTACAAGAAAACACTTCCATTGAGTTTATTGGTTATGGTAAGTTCTAAATAATTAATTTCAACTATTAGTTGGGTTTTTTATTATTTTAAATTATGAAACCCCAATTCTTGAAATTTGAGTTCATGAGACTTTTAGTGTTTGAATGATAATTGGGTTGTGTATTATTATTATTGGGTTAGGTGAATGCATAATAATAAATTGAATTCGAGTAAATTGGGTGAAAACTGAAAAAAACCAAAAATTTTCAATTCTAGGGTTCATGAAAAATTTTGGGGAAATGGGTGTTTTGTAGTAAATTTGATTAAATAGAGATGAATGGATGATGGGAATGATAATCTAAGAGAAAAATTGAAATAAAACAAAGGCTAATTAATTTTACTTAAGGCCGGCCATGGGGGCATTTGGGGGAGATGGAAGATTGGTTCAATTCTTGTGATAGTGTAGTTTATTAAATGTTTAGGTATGAGAAATTATGTTTGGGATAAGGTTTTGGTTGGATATGTGAATTACATAATGTATGTATGTCTTGGAAAATTTTGGATGTGAAATTTGATAATATTGAATGTTATGAATTATGTGTAAGCCTAATTAGTTGTAGTTGAGATAGAATATTGGATTACTACACATTTTACATATTGGAATGGAAGTTTCAAAAAGTGTGGATATGAGATTTTAGGAACTTGGAAGTGAAAGTATATATTTAACTTAATAGAATTGTGGATTAGATTGTGTGATAATAAATGAGATAGATGTCATGGAATAAACGAAAAACAAGAACATGGTTTCTTTACTGGTTAAGCGACCAACCTTGCTTGGAGGTTAGGGATTTTTATAATTAAGTGATAAATTGATTGAATTGGTTTATGTATTGCGTGTTTGATATTGAAATTATCATGTTTGAGTAATGAATTGTGGAAGTTATAAATAATTATAAAAGTTGTTCAAATTAGCTGAATGATTAGTTTGTGAGTTTTGAGAAATTTTAGAAGTGATCTCGAAGTTTAGTTGAATGATGTTGATTCCATGTTCTTGTAAGTTTTGGTAATGGTAGTGAAAGGGTTTATATTAAATTTTGTATGAAATTGAGAATTTGAGTATACAAGTTTGAAAAGAAATGGCATGTTGAGTTAATTGATTTTTTTGGGCTAAGATGTGAATCTTTTGGGTTTTAATTGGGCTATTAATACTTGAATTAGAAAAGAGGAAAGATTAAATCAATATTGTTGTTTTGTTTCATTGTTAATATAGAAATTGGAAAATTTTCAAATTGCATGTGAAATTGTTGATTTGAATTGTGTTTTATATTTTTGGTGTGACAATAACATGTTTGAAAATTGATTGAGGAAGTCATGACAAAATCATGAATTTCATTCGAATTGTTAGTAAATTTTGAAAAAACTTAGAAATTCAATCTTGATTGTTTGGTTAAATTTGTATGTTTGGATGTGAATTTGATATGTTAGTGTTTAATGATATACTAGAACTAAGAATTTGGTTTTGTGGGATATGAGGATTCTACGTTTAAATATAAATGGGTAATGTGGAATAATTGGATTGGTAGGTGTTAATGTGAAATTAGATGTAATTGAGCCTAATCGAGCAATTTAAAAATATAAAAAAATTATATGTATGGAAATAAATGAGGGACACAAAAATATAAATGCAAATATTTATATTTGGTGCTGAAAATTTTATATATGTATGGAAAATTGAAATAAATGTTGGATACTAATATGGATGTCTCTTAGACTTAGGAGAAATATTTGGTGTTGGATCATTAATAGATAGAGTTGTTTGTTAGGAAAATCAAGTAGTGCTCATCAACTGGTCTTTTATTTATGATAATTGATAATGACAATGCAAATTTTTATTTATTTATGAAATGCATCTTGAAAAGAAATATAGAATAAAATACTGATCAAATTGTTTGTTTTTAAGTTGACTACATGAGAGGGGGCTTTTGATAAAAATGTTTTAAGGTGGCCATATAAGCGGGATTATTTATATCCACATGAGCGCGGGGGGGGGGGGTATTGTTAAAGAAATGATTTAAATCAACTGCATGAACGAGAATTATTGTTAAATATAAATGAAATTATGCCTACGGGACAAGAAATGAATGTTATATGAATTGTCATAACCCAATTCTGGGTTATTAAAAAAAAATCACATTTTTTCAAAATAAAAATCAAAAAATAAAATAAAGGTTGGATGTGTGAAGAAAGCAGACAGGGGAGGATTCTAAAAAATACAAGCTGCAATTTTTAGAGGAAATTCAAGGCCTAATTGTACCCTATTATGCCCAAAAATGGAGAAAAAAAATGCAAATTCAAGGTCAAGTTAAATGATTATTGGACGAATTTACATAAAAATTAAGTCTAATGACATAATTAAATTTTTAATAGGCCAATTTGATTTAATTATGGGCCAAATTAAATTTTAATTATGTTTAAGAATTAATTTGGGTCCAATTGAAGGATTTAATTAAGTACAAGGACTTAATTATGCTTTAAATGGGTCAAATTAATTCTATTTGGGGCTTAATTGGTGAAAAATTAAGTTTGGAAGTCTAATTTGGGCTTAATTGAGAAGATTGGAACTTTAAGAGACCAAATTTAATTTTTACCAAGTTAATTGATTGAAATTAGGGGCCCAATTGCAAGAAAATTGAAGTTTTGTGGTCAATTAGGGGTTAAATTGAAGAAATTGATAGCCAAGGACCAATCTGCAAAGGGCACCAAAATTTGGGGGCTTAATTGACAAAAACCGGGGGCAAAATTGAGGAAATTGAAAGTTTAATGGTCAATTAGGGGTTAAATTGACAAAATCCGAGAGAAAGGACCATATTGCAATAGGCGCGTAACTTTGGGGTTTCAATTGAAGTTCATCAGGGTTTAATTGCATTAAATCCAAAGTTTAGGGTCAATTAGGGGTTCAATTAAAACAAATTGGAAGATAGAGGACTGCATTGAACTTCGGCAAAATCCCTATTCAAACGCAAAACGACGCCGTTTTGAGTATTTTAAAAGAAGAAGACCAGATGACGCGTCATCTGGACACTGTTCATTGTCTTCTTCTTTTACCCGAAAGAAACTGCCTGGGTACCTACTTTGCAGGTGCATTGAATGCACCTAACGTCCATCAAATTTAACGAAACTTCCATGAAAACGATTCTTTGCAGTTTCTATACAGTGCCATGTGAATAGTTCAGTCTGAATGACAACCCATCGGCGCAGGCGCCGACCTAAACATGCCAACTCAAGCAGCCTTTTCTGCAAATTTGACAGTGCACCATGCCTACTTTGAGCCAACGGTTCGAATCATTCCTAACAGAATCAATGGCTGAAATTTTATCCCGGTGTAGACGAGATTACCCTCTTCCACCGCCTATAAATAGAGGCGGGTTTGATATCTTGGAGGAGGAGAAAATTAGGTCCAAAAATCACCAAAAACCAGCCTTCTCTGCTCAGTTTTCCTGCAACCGGTCCTTTTTCTTCTTTCTCTCTCCGTTGTGGCCTTCAGCCACCACCACCCTCATCATTGGTCTTTCCACCATCAGCTCCACCACAGGAAGCCACCAACCGACCACCGAGAGCCACCGTGAACCTTTCTCTCTCCTCTCTGCAGCCCCTCCCGTTTTCTTCTTCTTCTTTTGCTTCCTCTGCCACCGGCCACCATCTTTGCCACAGCCTCAGCCACCGACCTCACGTCAGCCCCTCCCCGTCTCGACCAGCCAAGCCTCCATTTAGGCACTCCAGCATCAGGTAGCGCGGCCTCTCCATTGCTGCAGCATAATTACTTTGCATGGTTGTTGGGTCGGGCCAGCAACCATGTGGGCCTGGGCCGAACCATTTGGGTCCGGCCCACCCAAAAAAACAGAAAGAAAATATGTTGGACCGAGATCAACCCAACCGTTTTGGGCCAATATCGGCCCAATCATTTTCTGGGTTTCTGCTTGGCCCAGTTACCTGGGCCAGCCCGGCCCACCTGTTTTAATAATATTTAATTAATATATAATATTATATTATATATTTCCTTTAAAAAAAATGAAAAATTCCAAAAAAATTCAAAAATCCTTTGAAAAAAAAATTGTGATTTTCTCAAATATTTTTCTACCAATTTTGCATAATATCGGGTTGTATATTTACACTGTAAAATACAAATCCGGTATTAAAATACCGGGTTTTCTCCAAAATATTTTAAAAAAATTTCAAAACATTTTAAAAAAGAAAAAAATATTTTATTGCATACGGCCAAATCCTAAAATTTTTCCAAGCATATTTTTCATAAAAAAAAATTGCATCTTTTTCATGTTTAAAAAAAAATCAAAAATGGATATCGTAACCAGTTTATGATTATCCTTTTGGATTTGGCCAACATGTCAAAAATCTTTTTCCAACCTTTTTTTTTAGGGTCTAAATGTAGACTTTAATATTTATGGGGTGTAAAATTACATGATAAAGTACACCCTTAGGTATTAAAGATACAAGGTGTAAATAAATGCGATGCAAAAAATTCAGACTTTAGAACGATTAGGATTTAACCCGATAAGGTAGAGACTCTCTCATGAAGAGAAATCTACCTTGAGCCTTAGAAAAGACCAACGAATAGAAACCCGACTTAGAAAAAACAATCAAACAACAATGCAGCTTACCTTAAGTAGGGTGCACTGGGGGTGATGCGTCTTCCCCTTGCATAACCAGTCCCTTACTCAGACTCTCGCAAACCATAAGTTCCTAGTGACCATAATACTAGGTGGCGACTCCTAAACATTAATAATAATTTTATGATTAAATCCAAAAACCCTTCCCAACACACAACACCTCACACATGAGGCACGACAGGAGCCTCCGCCGTCACCAGACAACGTCGCGCCGGCGCTCGTGCACCCTGCGACATGAATTATGCTTATGGGGCAAGAAATTAATGTTATGTGAGATATGCTTACAAAGTAGAAAAGTACTATGATGTAAATTATGTCTTTGGAGTAGTAGATTGATATCATATAAATTATGTTTTCAGGGTAGGGTAATGACATTCAATTAATACATGTACAGAGCAAGGGGAAATGATATGAAAAGAAATATATTGCAAACTCATGGTCTAAAATTTGTGCATCAGTGTTAAAAGATGGAAGTTCTTGACAAAAGAAAAAAAATGCTTTATTTGGGATGAAAGTTCCCCGACAGCTAGTTTAGAAATATCGATGAATTTAGTAATAAAGTAGTGTATAAAAGTACCAGTAGCTGGATAATTTACGTAAGAAAATACAAAGGGAATAATTAATGACATTATCATAAATAAGTCAAAATTTCCTCCCATTTTTTCTATTTGAAGTCGAAGGTCATGGAAGATAAGAGAGAGCTCAAATTCTTTTCATTTCTTCAAAAATTGTGCTTGATTTTATAAATTTGTGAGTTTGTGTAGTTTTTATAGGTGATTATTAGTGGAGAAAACAAAATAAAAGGTAAAATTGGTGAGGGAAAATAAGTTAGGAAATTGGAAATTCTAATGAGAGAAAGCTTGGATTTTGAAGAGAATAAGCAAAAAGTACGGAGAAATTGTCAGGAGCTCACTAAATTGAGTTCAAATTTGGTTGGTAAGATGTTATTTACCATTTATTTTCTTGTTCTCATGGGTTAGTGTGGGAGGATGGCGAACCCCTAATTTTCCAATTTTAGGGTTTATGAAAATTATTTAGGAAATGAGTTTTTAGTATTAAATTGATGAAAGTGGTATGAGATGGCTAACTAGGTTTGGAATAAATATGCTTGAGAATGTGTTGAGGAAGTTATGATAAATTGTGAAAGTTGTTTGAATTGGGTGATTGGTAAGTTTTTAAGTTTTTAAGAAATTTTGGAAATAAATTTGAACATTTAGTTGATTTATGTTGTTTTCATAGTTTTTGTATGTTGACAAGGGTAGTCTATGTGAAATTATATGTGTAATGAAAAATCTGAGTATGCAAATTGGAATGAATTGAATTAAATTGGAAGGGCTAAGTTAAAGTTACTAAAGGTTTAAATTGAACTATGCAATGCTTGAATTAAAAGAAAAAAAGATCTATTTAGTATTGTGGTATTCTTTTGTTATTATGGAAGTTCAGAAATTAAGATTGTAATGGAACTTTGGAGTGAAGGAAAATATAAATTTGTCGTACCTTATAAAGGAATAAGGAAATCAAATGTTAAATACAAATTGTAAGTAATTAAATGAAAATTATGGATTTTTTGATATGTTGGAGTTAAATAGGAAAAATTATAATTGAGAAATGTTTAAGTATGGGTAGAATAACAAATGAAATGGGGTGTTAATTAATATACATTCATGTGATGGAGTAAATGATATATTAATAAAAATATCTCTTTTAAATCAGGAGAGGTATCTAGAGTTGGACCTTCAGTGTGGGGTGCTCGATTAACCAGAGGAGCATGTAGATGCTCGTCACCTCTTCTTTTTATTTATATTAATGTCAATACAAGTTTTTATTAATTGTGGAATGCATCTTGAAAAGGGAATATGGAAGAAAATCTTGTATCAATTTGATGAGGTTACAAAAATCATAAGGAATATTCTGTGATGAATTGTTCTTGAAAATTCTTGTATATCATTTACGGTGAATTCTATGACCTTCACTTCAAGACCACGTTGGCATCTCCTTTGACAAATCTTCTTCGAGGGGAGTATGAGACTCTTCTGGAATAAATACCTGCATAAAGTCCCCTGAGGGTGTTGATGGGGGACCCTCAGAAGATCAAGTCAGTACTAGGAATATTTGTGTAAAAAATAACATTAATGAAGATATTAATGAGCTTTTATGAAAGTATAAAAAAGGTTGGAGAAGAAGATCTAGAGGTCAAAGGGAAGAAGCCGAGAACGTGTATTTTTTGTCTTTGAATATGTCTCTCTTCTTTCTGTATATTCCTCTTTTCTTTTATATTATCTATTTTGAACTACCTCATGCAACGTGGGAGGGGTAGAAAAGTAATCTCGTATGATTAAGATAATGTTATCTTATTGCTCGTACCATCACATCTAATTCATGTAAACATGGACTACTTCGTATTTAATAGGATTATGATGGCATCATAATTATTGACCCAGACTCAGGGTATGGGAGGCTCAGTGTAGAGTGACCCTTCAGTCGCATACTCAATCTGAGGGATATTCCCTGAGCCTAGTAGGAGTCAGGTCTAGCTTTTGATTGTATCCAAGAATGGTCAGGGATGGTCGTGCCACAGCCTGACATGAAATTGAGCGTGGTCGCGTTCCTAACCCAACATGGGGTTTGGCGCAGACACATCTAGGCCCAACATGGAGTTGGGCGCGGGTGCGTCCCTGGCCCAATATGGGGTTAGGCGCAAGTGCGTCCCTAGCCCAACAGGGGGTTGGGCGCGGGTGTGCCCTTTCCCAACGGGAGGTTGGGCGCTGACGCATCCAGGCCCAACATGGAGTTGGGTGCGTGTGCGTCCCTGACCCAACAAGGGGTTGGGCGCAAACGTGACCTTGCCCAACGGGGGGTTGGGCGCAAACATGCCCTTACCCAACATGGGGTTGAGCACCAACACATCCAGACCCAATATGAAGTTGAGGGCAGACGTGCCCTCACCCAACGGGGGGTTGGGTGCGGACATGCCATTTCCCAACGTGGGGTTGGGCGCGGACATGCCCCTACCCAACTTAGACAAAAACACTACCCCTTCTATTTTCAGGTTTTTCCTGTAATGACCCAGCTTTTTCAAGGCCAAAAATGGTGGAATTGTTTTTTTTTTCTCTTAATACTTCCCAAAATAACATTCCTTAAGTTAATAATTAGGTTCCCTTCCTTATCAATGCACAATATTGATGATTTTTTTGTAATTCAACATTTTCATAAAATGAATACTCAATACATATGCCCATAATATTATAATTTCATACTCATAGGTTTATATTGCATTATATTGACATACTCATAAATTCACATTCTTGTTCTAGTCTCGTTAACATCATGAGTTTATACAATTATGTTGAACGACAAGTTACATAACTAGTACTTTTATTTATCCAATCCTCACGTGATTTCACAACATAATATCCTTATAAGAAGAATACCATATACACATATCCATACATATCATTGTTGCATGTTCGCACATGCATATTTGTGTCCCATTTCAATTTTTCTCTACAAGTCTTTGCAAAAGGGGTCAGACGATAAATTGAGCGATTTACACGTATGTTCATGCAGAATTCATATCACCCATAACATGCAAATATATAGTTCTATTCAAAATATGTGAGCCGCATAATGGATTTCCTTACACACCTTATTGGTATGACATCCCTGCTGAAATACAAATATTTACAAGAATTATAAACAATTAATGATAAGCAAATAAATAGTTAAAGGAAAACATTACCGTTACTTTCTATTCGAAGTGTAACAATCATAATTCTTTCATATACTTGGTACATACATAACCTAGTACACTTAAACGCATTAATTCTCGAAACTAACTTATAACTTTCAATTCCAGCCATCCATTACGGACGTTGTTAGCCAAAACTAATCTACACACATAACTGACCATCCACTTAGGACGCCATTGGCCGAAACTAATTATCAATCATAACTCGGACATCAATCATAACCTGGTTGTTCGCTTTGGATGTCATTAGCCAAAGTTAATCATTTATTCATCTTAGCCATCATTTAGATTGTCATATGTTAAGACTAATCATCAACGCGACACAGTCATCCATCTAGGATGCCATTAGCTAAGGTTAATGATTAGTACTTAAAAGTGCATTTTTATCAAGGTTTTATATCATCATATTGCACTTACAGTATCATTAAATTCCCTAACTTGAGCATGTTTTATAATAACAAGTATGATAACATAAGATATCTTTAATTTACGGTAAATGCTTATTTTGAATGCAGGCATATCTCACAATTTAAAGGATTGATTGATGTATTTAACTATTGAAAGTGTAAAGACAAAGAGAGGGCTAAGCTTAAAGAAGAGATGTTGGTTCAATTCAAACTGGAACACCATTCGGTTATTGGATCATAACTAGAGCTGTAGAACTTCGAGTTAGGTCTGGTTTATATGGATGGAAAGCTAAGACATAGGCCTAAAACTTTCATGAAGAGTCCAAGATTCAAAACGGTCGTTTTCAAGTTCAAATTATAGAAACAAAAGATAAATTGGAATCTGTCCTGCAGCCCAGACATTGTTCAGTATTCAGCCCATATCTCGAGTTCTAGAAGTCCAAATGAGCTCATTCTTGTTTTGTTGGAAATCTGAGACAAATGTCCAAAACTTTCATGAAGACTATATATTCAAATTATGGTGTTAGCAATGATGTTTTGTTCAGACAAGAAGATAATGGTTGTCACCAAGTCAAGAGGTGGTCACCCACTCAATAATTAGTCATCAAATCAATAGTTCTGAATTTTAGCCTATAAAAGGAGGCATTTGCCATATATTTAGACATCTTGGTTTTCAAATCAAGATCATATTCTTGCTTTCTTTCTTTGTATTTTTGTAATGTTTAAGTTTTGCTCTCATTAATCTCTTGTTTATGCTTTTCATCGTAACTATGTTCCTATCTAGTTTGTTTATGTTTCTCTTCTTAATCATGTTTAGCTAAGTCTATCATGTCAAGGTGAAAATGGTACACTAATGGTGTAAGAATAAGTATAATATAAACTCAACATGGACTTTAATGTTTGATACTAACATGTTTTGTATTTGTTATCTTAGTCACTCTTAATACCTTGTTTGTTAAATGGTTAATCTAGATTTGTGTTGTACAACCCTTGGTACAACAAATACTTGGCACTTTCATAGCCTATTGTACGGTATAACCGACATTTGTGCTATGAAAGGAACTTGATTTGTTGTTAACATAAGTTATCACCATGAATACATGACCACATTTGGCATTACTCAAATAAGATAATTATTATAATCATGTTAATAATTTATAATTTGTTTTGAACCTCATTTGTGTATGGTTTCTAGTTGAGTAATAAAAAGAGTTTATATTATAATTATTGAAATACCATTAGTGGATCCTCTAACCTTGACAATTGTTTTATCCTTGTTTAATCCTTACATCAATATTATATCTCAAAAGTTCTCTTCAACTGCTTTTCATTTATTGTTTATAATTTTATATAGTTCACCTCCTTGTGGTTCGACCCCAGTCTTGCCGGGTTATTAATTACTTTGACACTCCTGCACTTGGGATAAGACATCAATCTTTTGATCGTGTCAGTTAATCATCGATTCATTTTGGCCATTCTTTTAGGATGACATTAGCTAAAGCTAAACATTGATCACAACCCAGCCATCTATCTCAGATGTCGTTAGCCAAACCTAATCATTAAACACAACTCGGTCATCCTCTCAAGAGGTCATTAGCCGAAACTAATCATTCATTCATCTCGGCCATCCACTCAGGATGTCATTAGCCGAAGCTAATCATGTATTTATCCCGGTCATCCATTCAGGATGCCATTAGCCGAAACTAATCATTTGTTCTTCTTGGTCATCCACTCAGGATGCCCGGCCATCCACTCATGATACCATTAGTTGAAGATAATCATTTATTTATCATGGTCATCCATTCAGGATGCCATTAGCCGAAGCTAATCATTTGTTGATCCCGGCCATCCACTCAGGATGGCATTAGCCGAAGCTAATCATTTATTTATCCTGGTCATCCATTCAGGATGCCATTAGCCGAAGTTAATCATTGATTTATCTCGGTCATCCACTTAGGATGCCATTAGCCGAAGCTAATAATTTATTTATCCTAATCATCTATTCAAGATGTCATTAGTTGAAGCTAATCATCAATCACAAAAAAACCACTCTCATGACGGTTTGATATTCACACTAACACGTTATCATGACATTCGTAATAAAACATTTCATATATTAGCATTAAGTAAATGGGGAGGTGAAAACCACCTACATGTTCCACCCATTTGGTGTCCTTGTCCTGATGAAGGTTCGATCTCGGTCGTACCACCCAAAACATCAACGACCACAAATCGGTACATTCGTATTCAGTAATCACCCAACTCGTCACTGTGTATATTTCAAGCATATGCAAGTTCATATTCAAGTGTTCCACACATTACAGTCACACCATGCAATCATTTTAGTCATTGGACCAATACGAATATGTAAATCTGCTAGAGAAATTAGTTAGCGAAAAACTAGTTCGCTAGTGACGCAGATTCATCAGCAGACTGATTCATTGGAGCATAGAAGCATCAGTGAACTGATTCGCTGCTGACACCACAATTCGGCAGCAAAAACTAACTCGCTGGAGATAACTCAATTCGACAGTGAAAACTGACTTGCTGCAGACGACGCAATCCAGCAGTGAAAACTGACTCACTGCTGACACCACAATCCAACACAATCAAACTAACTCGCTGCAGGCAACACAATTCCACATCAAAAACTAGCTCGTTGTAACCAACACAATTCAGCAGCAAGAACTAGCTTGCTAAAATTCAGCAGCGAGAACTGCCTCGCTGCTGGCAACACAATCCGACAGCGAGAACTGCCTCGCTGCAAGCAATACAATCTGGCAGCAAGAACTAGCTCACTGCAGGGAACACACTCCAGCAATGAGAACTGATTCGATGCAGGCAACACAATTTCAGCAATGAACACTGATTCACTATAGACACATAGTTTTGGCAAAGAATGTTGATTCATTGCAGACCATACAGTTTCGGCAGAAAACACTCATTTGCTGCAAACCACACAATTTGGTAGCAAATTACTGATTCACTGCAGATCACACAATTTCAGGCAACATAATTTCAGCAGTGAACGCCGATTCGCTGCAGACACATAATTTCAGCAAAGAACGCTGATTCGTTGCAAACCATACAGTTTCGGCAGCGAACACTCATTCACTACAGACCACACAATTTGGTAGCAAATTGTTGATTCACTACAGATCACACAATTTCAGCAGCGAACACTGATTCGCTGCTGAAAACACAATTTCAGTGGTGAATTGTTGATTCACTGCAGATAAAACAATTTCAGTAGCGAACGCTGCAGACAACACAATTTCGACAGTGAACAGTAGTTTGTTGCTGACCATATAATTTTGGTAGTGAACATTGATTCGCTGCAGATAACACAATTTCGACAACGAATTGCTGATTCGCTACAGACAACATAATTTCAGCAGCGAATTGCTGATTCATTGCTGACCAAACAAATTTGGCAGCGAATACTGTTTCGCTACAGATAACATAATTTTAGTAGTGAATTGCTGATTCGCTGTAGACAACATAATTTCAGCAGCGAATTGCTGATTCACTGCTACCATATAATTTCGGCAGCAAACATTGATTCGCTGCAGAGTGACACGACCAAAAGATTGATGTCTTCTCCCAAGTGCAGGAGTGTCGAAGTAATAAATAACCCGGCAAGACCGGGGTCGAACCACAGAGAGGTTAATTGTATAAATTATAGTTAACAGCAACACAATAACAACAACAATAATAGTAATAATAATAATAATAATAATAATAATAATAAAGAAGAAGAAGTTGATGAGAACTTTGAGATGGAAGATTAACGTAAGGATTAAACAATGATAACAACAAATGTCAAGGTTAGAGGATCCACTAAT
>Ga0307518_10001846_pt1 | contig 15649 bp, 6 predicted proteins | sample 25_EM_MG_FD_203889 | JGI IMG/M metagenome (GOLD analysis project Ga0307518, IMG submission 203889) | Populus trichocarpa ectomycorrhiza microbial communities from riparian zone in the Pacific Northwest, United States - 25_EM | ecosystem: Host-associated > Plants > Roots > Unclassified | place...
GTTCTCAAAAATTTTTAGTTGATATAGCACATGCAAATCTTTAATTTAAGAAATTATCTAGAACAAACCACTTCTTAATGTATTTAGAGTTTTTTTTTAAAGGATTGTTTAAGACTCATTTAGTGTGTGTTTGGAATGTGGTACAAACCGCGTTCTCAAAATTTTTTAGTTGATATAGCACATGCAAATCTTTAATTCAAGAAATTATCTAGAACAAACCACTTCTTAATGTATTTAGAGTTTTTTTTTAAAGGATTGTTTAAGACTCATTTAGGGTGTGTTTGGAATGTGGTGCAAACCGCGTTCTAAAAATTTTTTATTTTTTTTATATTTTCATATCGTTTTGATGTGCTGATATAAAAAATAATTTTTAAAAAATAAAAAAATTTCATTTCAATGCTTTTCTAAGAGAAAAACACTTTGAACCGCCACCACTACCACAATTCCAAACAGACCGTCGATTTTATGTGAATCTTGTTACTAAATTCTTGAAAAAATGACATATCTAGGTCTTGTTGGTCTTATTAATTAAAATACTCTAAGCATCAATCACGTGCCATTCATTTTTTTACATGAAATGTAATACCCTATTTGTACAATTATTTAATGCAATTTGAGATTTAGCACTAACTACTTTTGCAAGTGTGATATTAAATATATAAGTTTATGTAACAAATACACGCAGTACAAATTAATGAGTTGTAAACAAATTTTTTGTACTGAATTATCATACAAAGTGATGAATTAAACCTGTAAGTATTGATATATGCACATATTTTAAAATTTATATAAAGAAAATTGATTGTAGAAAATTACTTATTAATCAATATTCCAGTATATTTGAAGGCATCGTTAGCAAGTTTATTGGGATTCCTCCGGTGGCTGTAGAATCGCACGTATTTCTTTGAGAACTGCACACAGAGGGACTGTCTTTTTGCCACAAACCACATAAGATTCTTCACCAAGGAGATTTCCAAGGCCGCCCTATGTTGTTTAGACTTCTCCAAAGAATACTGCCCACCCAAAGAACAACCCATCTCTATCAAGTATTTCATGATCACACTATCAATAAAGTTTCTTCTTTTTAATTCTTTTTTCCAATATTTCATTAGGCTGTTTGTTTTTGTATTTGACTTGTGAAAGTATTAAATTAATAGTTGTTTTAATATTTTTTAATAATTTTAATGTGTTGATATTAAAAATAAAAGAATATTTTAATATATTTTTTAATAAAAAAACTTTTAAAACCAAACACGTACATAAAAAAAAAAGCAATAAGGGCTTCTCTTCCCCTTACTTTAAACAAAACATTTCCTGTCTTTTTTCTATCAATCATTTTCATCCCACAACACCAACTAAATGCAACAAAAAAAATACTGCCAATATTTTAGAAATACATAATTAAAATGGTATAGGGATTGTATTATTTTCGAAGAAAGGGCATTTCAGTCATTCCTCTCATGTTAATGAGTATAACCTATCCTTTTGTGCTCACCAACTATCCACACATGTTGAGGGTTGAATTCAAGCCTACTTATTAACTAACTCCCTCCTTCTGTGTCTATTTTTGTTAATCCTCTGTGACCCTTACATAGATTAATAATGGATTTAGATCCTTGCGTATTCTTAGAATAATGGTGGATCATGTTCGTAAAATCAACATCTTTCAATTCAAAATAGTTTAGATTCGAATTCATACGCAGATAATGGGTAGATCTTGGAAAATATGATTACAAAGTGGTTTATTAAAAAATTAATTAGTAATAATTCTAGAATTGTATTTTTATTCTATTTTGTTTTTTTATTTAATATCATTAGGGTTTCCAGGATTTCTATATGAAAGGTTATGATTACATTTCAACAAGAAGACTTTGATGACTAAAAATTAGATATTTTAGATATTTTTTCTTAAATATGATGTTTTTTATCTTTGAAAATTTTGATTTATAATAAATTTCATTATTTTTTTTTATGTATTATATCAATAAATATCCATACAAGTTGACGTATTTGATAAACGAAGACAATAATATTAGCACCATAATCCCACCATGTAGATTAATGAGAAAAGAAATGTGTCTAGAGACTTATCTTGAGGCTATTTAAATCTTAAATTTATGTTTAAAAGTGTGTTTAACACAGCGGAAAAGATATTTTATTACTAAAAAAAAAAAAAAATCTTTTTGGCTCGAGTTTGGGAGTGGATAATGGTGCTATCATCTATTCTCTCCCAACTGTCGAAGAACTAACCATGGATACAATAATATTGGAATTTAAAGAGAAAACACAGGAGGAAAAGGGAAAGTCAAGGAGCAAACATAACAAGTTGTAATTGAAGTGTTCCATGGTGGCCTTCTGCATAGCCTACCAGCTGATCGAATCCTTGTTGTAGGCCAAGAAAATGAAGTCCCAGAAGAGCTCCATCATGCATACAATCATGGCAACATCCGAGAGCATAATGAAGCATGTGAATGCGTTAGTACTACATTAAATGAATTAATAAAAAAAACTACTATGGTAAGAAAAAAAACAAAAACATAATTGTGGATATGTGCATATAATATAGTTTATATTTCATGCATAATTAACTCAAAAAATATTTCAAAATTATATTACATGATTTCATCATTTTGTTATTAAATGGTTTAATTGAAAAATAATAAAGGGGTAAACAACACATAATTTAACTATTGTAAATAATTTAAAGAGTCTTGATAAGGATTGATCTTGCATGGATACAATGTCCTTGTCTTTTTTTTTTTTTTTCTAAGTTTACTTCTGAACAAAAAATATACAATCTACCTCTTAAATTAAAGCTTACAATATAAACTTTTTATTTGTTTAAATAAAAAATATGAAAAAATATTTTAAAAAATCACATGGAGGAATAACCTCAAAAAGGAGTATTCTTATGATAAAACACACATACATATATGGACAATAGCGTGGGGGAAGATTTAAGAAACCCAATCTTGTGAACTCCTCCCCTCCTTTTAATCTGGCAATTAGCGATATGATTGCAACCACAACAATCCCTCGATCCAGCCAAATTTGAGGAACAGTAGCATGACAACCGATAGAATAACCTGTCATTTCACTGGAAATGGAAAGGCAGGGCTATTTATTCTTAACACTATTACAAAATTACAGAAAAATTCTGTTACCGACAAAATTTTCTATTTTTATATTTATAGGTAAATATCTATAGAAAAATTCTCTTGACTAAGAAAATAATAAAAGATATTATAGTGAAATTTAACAAGGCAAATTCTATGGTAACATGATATTTTTACTGATAAAATAACTGACGAGGTTACTGATAGAATAATTATGTTAGTAATATCGCCGGTAATATTTAATTTATAACATGACAATTGACTCTCATCTCCCCTTCTTCATTTCCTATTCTTCCTTATGCATTTTTTTCCTACAACAAATAGCCATCCCCTCCACCTAATCTCAACACAATTCAACCTCTCACAACAAATCCAGCCACCACAATACTCAGATTGTCAGCATCCGTGTTCTGATTTAAATTTTATTAAAGATTATCCACTTTAAGTAAGCAAATCTATCATTTTTTAATTTGACCTCAATTTTAAAATGTTGATTTTTTTGCATATTTTTTGTAGTATATGTATTGAATTTATGTAGATAATTGATAATGAGTTAAGAGTACTATTAAAATAGATTGAATAAGTTTGAGCTAAACCAATATTTTTGCAAATTATTTAGTTAACATAGTTAATTAATATATGTTGTTATCATTATTTTATATTGGTTTGATATAAGTAATGAATGATCATTCATAAATGTATAGAGATTCACCCCAAGGGTTATGGAGGATGGATTATTGTAATGAGGTTCAAGGTTTTATTAATTATGCACTATCTAATCCGAAAAATATTATTGGAGGGGGTATTAGATGTCCATGCAAGAGGTGTAAAAATAAAACGTTTCTCGATCTAGATGTTATAACGATGCATCTTCTACAAAAAGAGTTCATAGAGAAATATCTGTGTTGGTATGCACACAGAGAGAACCATATGTTCCTCACGATACCATGGTAGAAAGGATGGTTGGGTCAACTTCTAGTTCTAGCAATGTGGATGGAGTTGTAGTTAACAATAGTAATCGTTATATGAATATGATTTAGATGTCATGAGAATGAATCAGGGTCATGCTAGTCAATGTCCAATCATAGATGAAGAACCTAATACAGATGTGGCTGGGTTTTTTGATCTTTTGAAAGATTCAGACAAATCATTATAGGAAGATTGCACAAATTACAATAAATTATTGGTCATTGCACAAGTGTTCAACATCAAGTGAGATAATAGGTTGAGTGAGGCTAATTATGACAGAATTGTCGAATGGAAGAGAAACATTTTACCTGAAGGGAATAGGTTGAAATAAAACTTATATGCTGCTAAGTCCATGATGAAACCCCTTGGTCTAGGATACCAGAAAATTGACATGTGTCCAATCTTTTGCATGTTGTACCACATTAAAAATGCAGAGTTGATCGAGTACAGAACATGTGGGCATTCTCGTTATAAACTCATGACTGGCAAAGGAAGAACTCTTGTCACACATAGAAAACTTAGATACTTTCAAATGACACCTAGACCACACAAGTTATTCATGTCACCGAAGACTGCTGAGCACATGACATGGCACCAATCACATGATGCAATGAATGAAGTAATTGTGCTTCCTTTGGTTGGTGAAACCTGGAAACACTTCATTAGTATGCATCCTTAATTTTCATTGGAGACAAAGAACTTTTGTCTTGGGTTATGTACAGACATATTCAATTTATTAGAGTCATTTGCTGCTTCTTATTCTTGTTAGTCGGTGATACTCATGATTTACAACTTACATCTGAGGATTTGTATGAGGTCGAAGTTTATATTTTTATCTACGGTCATACCCGATCCTAATAGTCCAGGTTGGAATATAGATGTTTGTCTTCGACCATTGATTGATGAGTTGAAGCAGTTGTGGTCATCCAAGGCTTTGAGTTATGATGTATCGAGGAAGCAAACTTTTCTGAGGATGACAACTTTAATGTGGACTATCAATGATTTTCCAGGTTTATGGAATGGTTTCTGGTTGGAGTATGCATGGAAAATTAACATGTCCATACTTTATGAAAAATAACAAGGCATTCACACTAATAAACGGTGGTAAAACATCTTTTTTTTACTGTCATCGATAGTTCTTGCCAACAAATCACAAGTTTAGAAAGGACTTCTTTGTTAACAAAGTTGAAAGGAATGTTGTAATGCCATTTTTTTTAGGTGAAGAATTGTATAACATGGTGTCGAAGTACGGTGACATTGTGTTTGGTTTTCAATTCGGTAAGCAAAAGTTTTCTAGTTTTGATTTGACCCACAATTAGGTAAATCAAAGTATATTCTAGGAGCTTTCTTATTGGAAAACCAATCTCCTCTGCCATAACCTTGATGTCATGCATATAGAAAAAAACATGTTTGAGAACATTTTCAACATAGTTATGGACGTGAAGGGGAAGACAAAGGACAACATCAAGGCTAAAATGGATATAGCTTTGTTTTGTCATCATACGAATATGGAGTTGGTATATATTGGGTCATGGGTCGCAAAGCTTAAAACCAGTCTCGCCTTAGACAAGAGCACAATTACTTGTCTACCAATAGCTTAAAAGTTTGTATTTCCCTGATGGACATGCCTCAAATATATCAAGGTTGGTGAATTTAGAGGATTGCAGATTGCATGGAATGAAGAGCCATGACTGCCACGTGTTTATGCAAACATTCATTTCATTAGCTTACCTGGATTTATTGCCAAATGGGATATGAGATGCACTCATGAACATCAATCACTTCTTTAGAGATATATGCTCCAAAAAATTATAGACACAATATTTATCTCATACCAAAAAATGATATGAGGGGAAGATATTTATCAGAAATAGAATTCAGACAAGCATATAATTATGTGCCATTTAATTGCGATGAACTAAGGCTTTTTATTCAATAAGTATACTACTTAACATGTCGTTATTTTTAAATAATTTATCTCTTATAATATCATAAATGATACATTGCTGAATTCCTCGCATACAACATCATGAATATTTAATGTCGCAAAACTCATAGTTGACTGAATCCTAAATCTTTCGATTACAAAATAAACAATTTTTTATGTGGTTCAGAACACATGTAAGTACTTTTTAATTATTCTTATCACTCAGGATATTTAATTTCATTACACATTTCTCGTTAACTATTTATGGTTGTATTCCATGTACCAGGTTTATTAATCATGAGTGAATGCTAGTGTTACTTTGTCTTTACTAAGTCTACGTCCTAAAAGAAAGGTGAAGTGCTACAATGGGTATTTCATCCATGAACATGTGTTTTATATTAAAGAATATAGGTAGGGCAAAAAGATATATAACAATGGTGTTTTTGTTAAGGGATCGACTTCTAATGAGTTTGAAGTTGACTACTATGAGAAGTTAGAAGAGGTCATTGAATTGTAATATCATAGCGAGCATAATATAGTATTTTTATTCAAATACTATTGGTATGAAACCATTGACAGAGGAATCATAGTATATCTCTATCATAGTTAGTTTGAAATTAATTCAAATGCTAGAGTCCCACAATGTTGACAATGTCTTTGTTTTCGCCAAGCAATGTCAACAAGTTTATTACACATGCAGTTCTTCCTTTAGAAAGGATTGTTCAAGAGCTTATTGAATATCCGTGATATAAACCAAACCCAAGGGTCGTGTCGAGGTTGTTCAAGATGGAAACGATGAATTAAGTATAGAAGATGATGTCTTTCAACTTAGTCAATTAGTTGATCTATATCGAGTTGCTCTGTCTAATGACTTGGAAGAAAATTCAAATTCTTGCATCGCTGAGAATATTTTTATTGATGTTGATGCTGAGGAGTTGAATGATGTTTTGAGCTCTAGCGGACATACACAAGTCGATGAAGATGATAACGATGAAATCAACGTACATGATTATGATGGAGATGAGGATGAGTCAATCGACGAAGAAGAAGAGAATTCTGATTAATTTGCACAACATGAATGTGTAATGCCATAAACTATAGTGTAATATTTATGGATAAAATTCACTTTAATGTAATGACAATGATGTTAATTTATTATTGAATCACAAAGAAATATTTATTTTATTATTATGATGTGAACTAGTGTTATTTTGTTGTTTGTGCAACTATGAATTTAAGTATTTACAGGAATGATAAATAAGGAATACAAATACAATTTGACATCAGAAACTGTTTTACACCAATGAAAATACCGACAGATTATACATTACATACGGGTATACCAACGGAATGTATCCGTCGGTAAATTCCAAAGACCATTGGAATTGTTCCCCTTCACCCTGACACTGTTCAAGGTGTTCATTACGTACGGGTATACCGACAAAATGTATCCGTCGGCATATTCCAAAGACCATGGAAAATGTTCCCCTTCACTTTAACATTGTTCACGGTGTTCATTACTTACAAGTATACCAACGAAATGTGTCTGTCAGTATATTCCATAGACCATTGGAATTGTGCCCCTTCACCTTGGCACTATTTTCGGTGTTCATTACATACGGGTATACCGACAAAATGTGTCCATCGGTATATTTTAGAGATCATGAGAACTGTGCCCTTTCACCCTGACACTGTTCATGGTGTTTATTACATACGAGTATACCGATAAAATGAGTCCGTCGGTATATTCCAGAGACCATGAAAACTGTGCCCCTTCACCCTGACACTGTTTACGGTGTTCATTACATCGGGTATATCGACAGAATATTTCCGTCGGTATATTTCAGAGACATGGAATATGTTCGTCGGTATATTTCAGAGACATGGAAATTGTGCCCCTTTACCCTAAAGTTGTTCATGATGTTCATTACATACGGGTATACTAATGAAATGTGTCCTTCAATATATTCCACAGACCATGGGAATTGTGTCCTTTCATCCTGTCACTATTCACGATGTTCATTACATACAGGTATACCGACAGAATGTATCCGTTAGTATATTTCAGAGACCATGAGAACTGTTCACTTCTTCATGCAGTGATAATTAATGATTTTTTGACAATCCATTTTTTTTTCATAACGGAATTAACAACGAAATGAAAAGCCATCGGTAATATTTGAAAGGGCTTTCTGAAAATTTTCGCGTAAGTTGAAAATTTCCATTTGAATTTATAGACGAAATCACAGACAAAAATATTAATATTTAATTGCTCATCGGTAATTCTGTCGGTAAAAACTAAAATAAAATACCAGAATCATGACAAATTAGGGCTTCATCTTTTTCTCTCACACACCTGTTTCTCTTTTTTTATCTTATCTTCTCTCTCTCCTTCTCACCCAAGTTCAAGCATTTTTTTCTCTTCTCATCCAAAGGTATGTTGTTTTTCTTTATTTTTCTTTTTTTTTGGGTTATTAACAATGTATTTTTTTTTGTTTTTTTTATTAAGAGCAGAAATAAAGCACACCATTAAGGTAAGAATTTTTCATTCCTTTTTCATCTTTTTTTTGTGTTTTTTTTTTTGCATCATTTTTGTTTTTTTTTTTCATTATTTTTGTTTAAATTTCTGTTTTTAATCATTTTATGAATTAATAAATGGCATGAATTTTAGTTGTCATTGAAATAATTTTTACATTATTTTGTTGAAGTTTTGAATTTTTGTTTGTTTTTTTTTGTAAATTTATGATTAAAAGTATTATCACGTAGAAAATAAAAATTTTCTATGAAATTGAATTATACTAAATTGTTACATGAAATTAAATAAAATCAATCGGTTTGTGGCATATATGTTGTGTATTTCCAGGTTTAAAAATTTAGGTAGTCTCACGTATAAGGAAGATGCTACCGATTTTTTTAAAAAATAGGAATCGTTTAATTTTTTTTATTCGTTAATTTGTGTAGATGTCTAAGGGAAAGTCTATTGCACGTCATGAGGACAAGATCACTGCTAGTTCTTCTAGCAACGATACTGACGACCACAAGTCATTAGGTGCCGACCAAGAACAGACACCTAAGTTACAAGCATTGACTCACGACTCGGGCTCATCAAGTGTGATGACGCAACATCAAGGGGGCGTCCCTTCACAATGAGATCCATTTACCCACAAGTACGAGGTCTAGTGGAAGGATGACCTTTCAATGTAGGTTTGTTTTGCTTTCATAATGACATGTTTAATAATTTTTGAAAAACTAATATCATTTAACGAATACAATTTCAGGTTTGCAAACATTGAGGTTGCTATAATAACATCGGCCTTTAAGTCTTCGATGAAAATTCCATTGTTTCAATGAAGTCAGATTTCCAAACATCCTGAATAGAAACTAGAGGTCGATGCATGGTTTACAAGGTTCAAAGTTAGTATTAACTTAAATATTTTTTTATGTTAATTTGGACCGTTTATTGAAATTACTGAAATTTTCCTTTTATAAATTTTTACTTTAAGGAAAAATTTTAATGGGAGAGAGATGATGATAATGTTGCAAGGAGGGTTTGGGAGAATCACGCTGCAATTAGGTAAGATCAAATTCAAGATAATTTTTTTATTCCAAATATTAAAATTTTATTTTTCATTTACTAACAGATAATTAATTTATACCATATAGGTTGCATGATTTTTGGTACAAAACACAAAAGAAAGCCAAAAAATATACGAAAGAAAGAGAGCTTCCAGACTGAAATAATGTAGCGGTTTGGAAGGATTTCAGACCACCGTACGTCTCAGAGGGTATATAGGCGGAATACATTCAACACATGATGTCCGTGCATTTCACTCGACGATCACAGTCTAGTACGAATAACTAGAACTGGCGTGTTCACGGTTGTATTACCATGCACACCGGTAGCTCCGTTCTGTTCGTTTCACATGCGAAACGGATGATAAGATTTTTTTTATTACATCCATTTTTTTTATTAGTTGTTTTTTATAAATATATTTAACCGACAACATTTTCTTATTGCAGGCTACAATTCTTGGACCCGAGTCAAGCCTGACGAAACTTTTTGTTGAAACACATATGCAAAGTGATAACTACTAAAAAGGGGTGCAACAGTTCATTGATAGCCGAGCTCAACACTTTATGGTATGTTGGTTTTCAATTATTTTTTTCTTAAGTTATTATTTCCTTGAATTTGATGAATTTATTTTTTCTTTTTAGGATACATATAACAGTTGGTTGAAAGAGAGATACAGAGACAATCCTTCGTCCCATCCGAATATTGATCCAGATTTATGGTTGGAGGTAGGATCGTCTGGTAGGCCCGATAGAAAACAGGTGTATATACTCTCTAACATTATGACCGAGAACTTACAGATGACCCGTAGTACTTTGATTGTTGGATCCTCGCAATAGTTTTCGAGCATTCAAACTCCGGAGTTCACGGTGATGGTAGACCAACGGGTACAAGATCAGACGACCCATCTTAATGATAAATATGAACGATTCACTACTGATTATGAAGAACTCTGCCAATTTGTAATGGAGATGAGTGGTTCATGTGCATCCCCTATTACTGATGGAGTTACCGACGAAACTAGACCATTGGTATATTTCAGAGAGTTGGAAAAGAATTACTGCAAATGCCACTGCTACTGTTAATTCACTGACATAATAAAGCGGGTCAATTTTCTTTTTTGACGCGCTTTGTACATCTATAAATCTATTGGTATATTTATTACCGACAGACTCATCGATAGTCCATAAATTATTGATGAAAATTTTATATAGTGATAGACTACTAGTATAAATACTAATATAAATTTTTATCGATTAATCTATTAAATCTAGTAGCGTAACATTTCAGATATTTTTTTTAATAGGAACATTTATGATATGGAGTCGAAGGTTACCACTTTTTTCACTAGTTTGGCAGTTTTCAAAGTAATAGTTTATTGATGACGATTTCACGCGTATGTTATTCTTTAAATAAGACTCCTGATTGTGGAGAAAAGGAAATTGTTTTTGACTGCGGCTATGGGGATTTGACGAATCCAACGACTGAGAAAAATCAAATGGACTAACTAATAAGGAGCACGAAACCAATTTCGCGATGAAAAAAAAAAAAATAAATTGTGTCGATCAATAGTGTATAAAATATTTGCACTAACTAATAATAATGTCAGTGAAAGCTATTTACCTTCAAAGTGCAAGTCATCCATAGCCTATTCTCCATTGAAGGCTCGTGTTAGAATCACTTAACAAGTAATCAAACTTCTTAAAAATAATGTCATTTTTTTTTCTAACAAAAATATAATTTGGAAGGAAAGTCTTAAGAAATTGATAAAAGTCCCTGCTTGAGAATTTTTAAGAACTTGAGAATAAAATTGATACAAAAATTATTTGAGGACAAAATCGAAAATACTTATATAGTTGGGTGGTGTTTTTAAGGTTTGCCCTTTCTTTTCTTTATTTCTTTTTTTTTCCCTCTTACAACCTACGTGAAACATGTTTCCTAGTCAGGATTCCATAATTAATGAGATAAATGACTTTCTTATATATTCTCCATACTTGGTCCATTCTATGAAAAGGATTATACTGTTTCTGCAAAATTTGGAGTGCCCATTCATTGTGCATAGTCAAATCCAACTAGTTTCTTGAACCAAATTATGAGATGGTAGTTTTCTGTGGAGGTATGCAATATTGATGATAATATTATCATTTTGTGTTTCGTTGAAAACAATTTTTTTAATATTATGTATTTACTATATCTAGTCCATTTTTTTAAGAATTTAAATGAATTTAGTACTTTTTATTTTTAAAAGTTAAACTATCTTTATGTAATTACAACTAAAAATACATAAACCCTGAGGGGTGTAGATCACTGGTCAGATCCTAGGTTTACTCTATATAGACTACCAGTTTGAGTCTCACAAACCTCAGGGTCATTGGAGGCTTACATGGTCGTTAACTTTAGGGCCCGTGGAATTAATCGAGGTACGCGCAAACCGACTCGAATATCCACGTTAATAATAATAATAATAATAAACAAACTACATAACATGCGGCGATGACTTCCCTTTCATATCCCTTGGTATTTTTCTCTTTATCAATATATATATTCTTCCTATTTTGCTCCTCATGAATAATTAATATTCTAAACTTACCCTTGAATAAAATGTAAACAACAAGAAAAAGAGAATTAATGAAACTGACAAGCTGAGAGGATCTATTTCTGAGAAGGCAACACATAAACCAAGGCCAGGCAGACCTTGTGGAGGCTTCTCTGGCGGCTAGCTTTCATCGACAAGGAGGAGCCTTTTTCTTCTTTGAATTCAAGTCTAACCACGAAGAAATACTCGTCTATACTTTCGAGCTGACATTTTTGCCCAGATAAAATAAAATAGCGGCACCTTGACTGAACATGAGAAAAAGGGTTCCGAATTGGAAAATAATAGTCAAATAGGAGCTCAAACAGAGACAGAGACTCCACTGTATTGCAAATTTAACCATTTATAATCTCTTAGCCCTTGCAATGTTTAAAGATTTACATGTCTTCCATACAATTTGGTCCTTTAGTTTATACAACAATATACAATTATTTCTCTAATTTTTCATACTGGACAAACAGGCAGATACCACCCACAGGAAAAGCAATTTTAACTCAAGCAACAATGGCAGCGGTAAGCACGCGTCTACAGCACGGAAATAAATCAACCAATGACAATATCTAACCACATCGAAAAAAGAAGAAGAAAAAAAGAAGACTTTCAGGCTTGAGGGAAAGAAAGTTGTGCAAATCATGCCCACATGTTTTTTTAACTAAAAATGTCTATAAAGTAGATAAGATGGTTAAATATATTTTCTTCTTCCCTGTTTTTTTTTTTAATTTAAATATTATTACTATTGATGATTTTCTAAAATATGGATGCTTAAGAATAAGTTTTTTTTATATATATATAGTTATATTATAGATTATTAAGTGTTTATTCAATTACATTCACTCACCGTAATAAAAAAAAAAAATTGATGTCTTGATGAAAAAAATCCTATACCTACAAAAAAAGTCCCCTTTAAAATAAATTTGGAGATCTTCGTATGTTTAAGTTAGTATTTATAAAAAAAAAACAATAAAAACATTAAATAATATTAAATTTTAAAAATAAAATTATTTATTTTTATTTTGGAATGAAATGAATGCTTTATAAATAAAAGATATAACTATATTTGGATTCAAAATATATTTTTAAAGCGCCTTCAAGGCCTAGGCCATCACTAAAATGTCTGGGGTAAAAATTATTTTTCTAAAAGAATTAATTCACTTAGACGAGAACGCGTTCTTAAAAGTTATTTGAAGAAGGAATTTAATTTTAATTGATGAGTAAACAAGTTTTACAATACTTTTTGAACAGTGGAGGAAAAGGAAAGAAATTTGATTATAAAATAATTTCAGCAAATGATTTTACCAACGAAGTTAAGATGTGCATATGTGAAGTAGAGTCGACCAAAAAAAGTAGTGTGGAATTATTGATAGAATAGCTGCCTGCAAGTTGTGTGAAAGAGTTATGTGGACTTTGAAGGGCTGGAATGTGGTTGGAGGCAAGACACGGTGGTGCCTGCCTTGGTGGCTCCAAAGGGGCACCGTTACGTAGCTGCTTCTTTGGTGGGGCATATCAGATGAGTGGCCTCCACACGCTTAGCTTAAACCCTACAGTTCATTCATATAAAGAACGCAGCACACTTGCACAGTTGCATGTGTCCATCCATAGTTATGGATCTTGTTAGCGGGAGGGCGTTGCTACGTCGCTTTCATATCTGACAACTCAGGCTTTAAAAGGCCGCTGTTGTTGGAGGAGGGAGGGAGGGAAGGAGAAGACGGGAGCAGCCGGGAAAAAAAGAAGAAAAGAAAAACCTCCACTTAGCTTGTAAGCATCACACATCCACTCCATTTTTCTTGAGGAACAAAAAAAATAAAAAATGTAGGTTTTTGTTCAAATGCGATGTTTTTATAATTTGGAAAACAAAACAGGTTTTTTCATTTTCCTACTACAGAGCTTGAAGTTAGAAAACATGTAAGAGATGTTTTTCAAATTTTCTCCCTTAATAAATGTGTATTTAGTATTGTGGAAGCTTTTGTATTTTTAAAAATTAGATTTCAAAAAAATATTTGTAGGTGTGGTTTTTAAAAAATAGATTTTAAAAAATATATATATCTAACTAAAATTATTATGAGATGAATTTTTATATATAAAATAAATAAATAACAAATTATTTTAACTTTTGCAAAATTAAGATTTAAAATCCAGATCCAACGCAAAATATAGAAATATAGAAGTTATTTGATTAATTAAACAATTTCTTTTTAGTTAGGGCTAAAAATAAAAATTACATTAATACAAAACGATCTCTATACAGAAGTTATTACTCTCTTCTTTTCCCCAACTCTCATTTTTCATCTCTTTTATGCTTAAACTATTTCGACTCTCTTCTTCTCTTCTAATCCATCACTCTTTAATTTACTACAACTAGTAAATTATCATCATCACTAAAATGAGCAACAAACCACCATCCTTGCTGCTCTGTCTTTGTTGGTTGTTAATTTTCACACGCACAAGGTGTTAAGGCATGGCTAAAACTATGTCTTCGTCTTCGTCTTCGTCTTCGTCTTCTCACAAACTAATTTATTGTCTCGTAGCTGAGCACAATCCATTCAAGACGTCTTTTTTTTTTTTTTTTTTTTTCTGATATTTAATAATTCTTGGTTGTTTAGTGATGAATGCCATGGATGTATGTAAGGTGTCAAGCTATGGAGGTGGAGTCCTTCGAGGATGGAAGAAGTTGCTAAATGATTGAATGATTCATTTGTCAGTATGATGGAGGCCAACTTGTTAATGTTTACTTGGATACCTTTTCCATTACAAATTAACGATGTCTTCTTCTATTCTTGATTATTTGAAGAGAAACATGATTAATGGATCAGAAGGTAAAGTATTTTCAGCACAGGACGCAGATCGATGGTGCTAAGCATTAGGGAGCTAGAAAGAAAAAGGATCCTCTTACACATGGACTAGTAAAGAGTTCTCTAATGATTATTATTTAATTTGGCCTTGTATCTTAATTATTTGTTTATAAGTGTGAAACACTCTAATTAATATTGAAAATATTCTGTTTTTGTTGTGTTTATTCTTGCATCTCATTCGATTTAATTAGGTGAAAAATTTTTCAATCAAAATAATGATAAATAAAAAAAAATGGACAATACCATTAAGAAGGAGAAAAAATATTTATTTATATCAAGATATAAAGAATATCATAAAAAACAGGTTTAGTTTGAACACAATTTTTATTTTGCTATTTTTTTTCAAATGAAAAATAACTTAATATGAACATATTTTCCAGTTTTATGAGTTGAAAAAAATATATTCTGGAGCTTTAAGAAATGAAGATGTTTTCTTTTTTTATTGGAAAAGAAAAACAGGAAAAAGAGCATAAAACTGAAAATAAAAAAGTAATTTTTTCTCTATTACCACTACTAAAAAATGGAGTAATTAGCAACGGACTGTTCCGTTGCAAATAACACTAAAATCCGTTGCTAAAACAATTTAGCAACGGAATCAGCAACGGCAAAAATCCGATGCGGATT
>Ga0307518_10001847_pt1 | contig 15648 bp, 10 predicted proteins | sample 25_EM_MG_FD_203889 | JGI IMG/M metagenome (GOLD analysis project Ga0307518, IMG submission 203889) | Populus trichocarpa ectomycorrhiza microbial communities from riparian zone in the Pacific Northwest, United States - 25_EM | ecosystem: Host-associated > Plants > Roots > Unclassified | place...
CCCCCCCCCTCCCAAATCTTAACTCATTTCCCATGTAACTTGCTCTTTCTTCAGCTTTGTGTATGGAACTCTGATGGATGGGAAAAGCAGAAAGCAAGATTCTTGCAGGTCCCAGCTGGAAGGACACCAACAGCACAATCAGACACTCGTGTACAATTTCATCAGGACCAGATACATTTCCTGGTTGTGCATGAGACTCAGCTTGCCATATATGAAACCACAAAGCTAGAATGTGTAAAGCAGGTACTTTTGTCTCTTAAGTCGACTTTATTGTGGAACTAGCATGTTGTTGTCAGGTTGTCAGGTACTGAGTTGCTCTTCCTTTTTCCTGATTTAGTGGGTTCTACGTGAATCTTCTGCGCCAATCTCACATGCAGTGTTCTCCTGTGATAGTCATCTGGTATATGCCAGTTTCTTAGATGCAACTGTCTGTGTATTTAGTGCTATGAATCTCAGATTACGTTGTCGTATCAATCCTTGTACGTATCTTTCCCCTAATGTCAGGTAATTATCTTGCAGCATTCATCGGTGTAAGTCTTTTTAGATTTATCTCCAGCATTACTCAGTTGACATATGGTGCTATTGTGTTTATGTGGAACAATTCCCTATGTGCAGCTTCCAGCAAGCATTCTAATATACTATTGCAAATATGTGATAACTTAAATGAATGGTGGCTTGCCTGTTACGTGTTTTTTGATTATCACTTTCTAAGGCATCCAATGGTTCATTTTGTGTTAAGCTTTGGGTTAACTTTCTCCTCCACCTATCTCTGAATTCCTTTTCATGGTTCTCCAAGATAATTTATTCCTGCCTTTTTTCGTATGACTTTCTTGGTAGAATGATAGGATCACATTGTTGTATTGTTCTGAGAAGAAGTTAAATGGTCAAAAGAGTCGACCATCTTGGAAAAGTCATGAGTAAATCTTCATATCTGGTGACATCTGTTACTGCACTTTAAAGTGCATTTAAAACTTAAAAAGAAAAACAGATGGTCCTTGAACATAAATTGTGATCTCTTGCTCTAATAATAGTAATACCATGTAACCAGGAATGAGTTTCCAAATATGCTTAAATGTTTTTGTTCTTGTTGATCTATAATCATTCACAGGATTCTGCTTTTACAAGTCAATTCCATTTTATTACTTATTTATGCATCATAAATTCCTAGCCCATAACTTGTTTGCTTTGGACTCTACCTCCTGTTTATGCAATGCACATCCTGATTTTGACAGTTTGCTAGCTGAAGTATAATTCTCTACCTTCTTTATATGTAATAGCCACGTTATTTGACCCCCATTATTTCATATATGCAGTTCAAATGTCCACCCACTAGTGATCGCTGCACACCCACAAGAACCAAATCAGTTTGCATTGGGACTATCAGATGGTGGGGTTCATGTCTTTGAGCCTCTTGAATCTGAAGGAAAATGGGGTGTGCCTCCACCTGCTGAGAATGGGTCAGCAAGTAGTGTGCCAGCTACTCCTTCAGTTGGACCATCAGGTTCAGATCAAGCTCAGAGATGATTAATGACTGCCAGAGCACAAGTTCTTTTACATGCTTGGCTTGCTGGCCCATTCCTAAATTAGGTTCGTACTCGTTCCGAGACTTACTTTTATTCCATATCCAACCCAACAACCTGATCCTACTTCTGGCCATCTGAAAAACATGGCGCATTGAAGCATCTGGACATGAACACTATTTGATTATATTTCAGCTGATTGGTTGAACTCTAAATACAATCTTGCATAGTGTTAGTCGTGGACTTCTATTGATTGATTTGCATTTTCAGTAGTTCACTTTTTACCCCACACTATTCCTTCCTGGCTATAGTTATCTAACATTCTTCGTATTTAATTTGTTATGTGTTTATCCATTGTTATTGACATTAACAACATCAGTGTCTAGATCCGAGAGTTTCTGACTTTGTTCTCCTTCTTCATTCTTATTTTCTTGATTTCTTCCTTTGTGCAGTATGAGGTTCAATGATACGTAACCTACTCAAGGAACGAGTTGCAAAAGATGTAGATATAGCATGTTCTGTCTGATACTTCGTGAGGTAAATGCTGTAGTGGTAGTAGTATTTATAGTGATGCCTTTTGACCTTAAGCTAGAAATTTATTCAAGGAAGGGGTTTTTTTTTTTCTTTTTATAACTCTTGAATAGTCTGTAATATTTTTATTATTTTTTCTTCAAACATTGAAATTTCTTCATTGTTTTGTTTGTCATGGAGAATCTTTTCCTCAACCCAGTCTTTCGACTGTTGATAAGAATCTATGGAGTGGATTCCCAACCATTACTACGACTCATAATATCAGACCATAAAGCCTCATGAAGTGTTGAAGCAAGTATTGGTACCCAACATGATAACACAAACAAGAATAAATCTTCCTACATCAGCATCCCAACAAATCCAAATTCAACAAATCCAAATGCAACCGTGACATAGGGAAATCAAAATTATACAAGAAGTCTAGAAACACTATTTTATATTTTTATCTAACTCGAGTTTCAACTAAATCAAAAGAGTCATTTTCTCCATTCTAAATAGTTTGTAGGATCATTTAAAACCTCTAACATCTGATAAACGAAGAAAAATAAACATAGAAAAATGTATAGAGGAAGACAAACTAATGTGGGTCAACCCACGAACACTAAGGATTTAGTACACTAAAGACTTATTACATGTTTCAAATGGATCAATTATAAGGTCCAAAGCAAAGGTATTGAAAAAACATTAAATGAGTTGATTGTGTAAGTTTCGATCAAGGCTGAACTTGGGGATCCATTGAAGCATCAAGAAGAGGTCTTAGTACATTTAATATATGTATAAGAGGGGCCCACTCCATCTTTATTTTGGTCAAGAAGTTTCGACAACAATACTGTCAATTTTGTAACAGTTTCGACCAGTCTTGTTTTATGATGTTTCCATGTGTTTTGTGGATTTCTAACTAGTTTTAGATTTTTTATTATGTGTGGGATCATTAATTATTTCCTTTAAAATATTGCAGTAAAGTTTCCTTGGGATGCAAGGAGAATAATTCAACAACTTAATTGTGTTTCATAGTATTGGAAAGGTACCAAGAGGTGACAATGAGGAGCATTAAAGGCAACATCATTTTCCTTCTAAAAAAAAGATAAATACAAAACTGAGATCAGAATCCTATTCTAACTTGAAAACCAAAGGGCTTCTCTTTTAATTCCTAAGATTATTGGCCAATATTATAGGCTATAAATAAGTCTTGTATTAGACTTACAATATTTTCTTTCCTTCTTATCTTCTATGGCAAAACAAAACTTAGAATTATAGGCTTTATTTTTATTATGTTAGCTATAGCCCAATGTTTGTTTGAGCTTAATTAATACTTTATTTTCAGCTAGGATCCAAGACTTGTTTTGATCGGGGTTCAGGCTTACTAGTAAAGATTTTGAGTTAGTTTTTGTAAGTGGGTCAATTCAGTCCACAAAGGTAGATCCATTAGGGTTAAATTTTCATAACTATTTAAACACATGTAAGCCTAATTTTTGGCACTTTTTGAGCAATAATACTTTTAAAATTTTCAGTTTAATGTGCAAGAGAGATTCTTGTATTTTTTGGTCCTTGAACAAACTAAATCTGACTTATCAAAGATTAACTGGCTTCTTAGTGTCATTCGACTTCATTCCAATAGTGTTGGTTCCTTAGGACAAGTTTTCATTGTGTCACACTCCTATCAGACCTCTTTTGACTTTCCAGGATCAAATCTCAATCTTGATTGTGGGTTGCGTGACCACATGATCACGAGGTTCGCATCACAAATAACAACACAAAGATTACCTCGACTTGCCCCCTTACGAGGAGCCTGATTTTGTTTTCTTCTTGTAAGAACCTGTTGAACCCTTTTTTTTTTTTTTTTTTCTCAAGAGAGTCTTTAGCCTTACTTGCTAGCTGATTAACATTTTCCTTGCTGATGGATTTCAAAGGAGATTGAGGAGAAGGACTCATTGAAACAAAAAACATAGACTCTTAATCAATACACTCCTCATCCATATCACCTTTCCTAACATCAATATCAATCTCCTTCTTATGCCCATTGAACTCAGTTAAAGCTGAATGAGCCTATATAGATTTTCCATTAATGGTCTCACAAGTAGCTATATTGGAGTCGAAAATCCTTTGATTTAAAACAGTACATGCACCCCCTTCTCCTGCACTATATCTCCTTGTAAACTATTCATAACAAAAGTAGAGATTGGATTCTCATCTTCATTACAGTTAGTATTATGCACACCAGATGTATAATGACCATTCTCATCATTCTTAGAACCCTTATTCCTTTAATGAATGTATCCATATTGTTATGGCATTTCCAAAGACATTGCAATTACTACACTTGGAAGGTATCCATTCATAATCAGCTAAAAGTTTTATGAATATCCTATTTGGATGGTGTAAGTCATAGTCCTTAACTAGTGTTTTTGAGGTATTTATCTCAACACAAACTCTCGCGTAGCTTAGCCTTTTACACAATAGTGTATTAAGATCAACATAAAGGGGAACCCTAATAGCTAGTTACACAACTCAATCCCTTAATAGTCCAATACTCGAGAAACATTACAAGTCTTAACCTAAACCAGAACTCTAGCCAAATCATCTTTAGAAAATTGCATGTTTGGTTGCCAACATCTAAGCACCAAAGGTCTGTTTGCCATGTGCCACAAAGCTTTATCCCAAACATTAGTATCATGATCCACTTAGTAAAAAATGAAGAGGAAGAAACCATTCTTTGATGATAAAACTTTTGATAGTCTATAGGAGCCCCAAATTTTATTGACGATAAAGTTAACAATCGGATACAATAATTTATGTCCCATAAAATGATCGACTAGAGTGGATTGCCAATGTTTGCAGCCTTCTTCAAACACATCAAGTGGTGGTGCTACTTTCACACAACCATCATCCATAGAAGGGGGGGAAATGCAAGTTGGGGTTTGTATACATACCAAGAGTCATGATACACCTTAGGTTCCTAACACGAACAAACTAGCAATCTAATATGAGGATGAAGGAAGGTAATTTTTGTTAAATGATTTTTCTTATTGTGTTTAGTTGAAAATTACATGATTTATAATAAAAATAAGGGATAAAGTCTAAATGAAACTCTTTGGTAAGTCAGAGACGCCACAAAGAAATTCTAATCAGCATAAAAACGTCATACTCTTATTTGTTCTTCAACTAATTATGGAAATGGAAGAACAAGAAAGAAAGCTCTCTAAATGAGAAATTGAGAAGTTTTATATTATTTCCAAAAGTTTTTAATACTTGGTCTAAACCATCATTATATACCTAGAACAACCTTTCAAATCTAGGAAAAACCAAAATAACATAATTGAGACCTAAATAAATGACTTTGTTTCGAAAACTAGACAAATAGTAAATAACACACATTTCTTACTTGTAAAACACACATACAGATACAAAAAAAAAAAAACCATAACTCCTCACACAAAACTCCAATGCATGCACGGATGACATTATAAAGTTGAAAACCATATAGAATATGCTTATTTTTCAATGCAATAAGGTGGTGAAAATTCGGACTCAAATTGCTTATGGGCTAACAACAAACCCAAACTCTCCAAAACTCTCAAATCATGACCCAAGCCTTATTTGAAAACAAGAAAACATATTTGAACCATTTCTATTCAATTTACAAGCCTCCAAACTCATCGAATCTTCAGTCTGCTAATCTCACTTGTTAAGGCACTTTGTAGTTGTTTTTCTTGAGCTTTCATCATTAGATCATCTGAATGTCAATACACATTAGAATAAGACCCTTTCATGTTAGAATCATGATGTGATATAGACCTTTTGATCACATGGTCAAAAAACCTCCAACAAGAATGATATTTTCCTAAGAAAGCTAAAAATTAGGTTTAAGAACCTTGACCCAGAGTTAACCTGTAACTAAGAACCAGAGGTATTGAAATTCATGAATTGACGCCATAAGGTCAATTATACCTTGACAAGTCAGGTTTTCTTTTTTTTTTCACAACAAAAAACACGTTTGCTTTAAGCAAAACACAATAATATTATTAATCTGAAGGCTGTTGAAATTCACAACAAGGAAAACATTATATAGTTATAAGATAATTAACCCTAATGGACCTATATTGGGTTGCAAAACATTGAGCTTTCAGCTAACAAACCCAACTAAACTTAAAAATATAAACTGAAATATTATGGTTCAAATAATACTCAAAACAACATAAAAACTAAGTAAAATATTCAGAAAAATATAGGGAAACAATCATCCCCCAAAACCATCCCTAGTATGCTTTGAATGCTTGATCTTCTTCCCTTGTTTAGTCGAATTAATGCTATAAAAAATAGGAAAGAGAGTTGCTGAATTCTTCCCTTTTAGAAGCCTTCCATAATCTCCCTTTAAAGTAAGGAAATCCTGCAAAAGAAAGGAAAGAAAACAACAAGGAAAGTCCTCCAAATCTGCTCACCTCTTGTTGATTCCAACCTCTTGATCATGTGATCAAGTAACCTCCAATGAAGTAGATAACCACCCTGAAATATGAAAACCAGGTTTGATAGAACTTTGACCTAAAGGTAACCCTATACCTAAGAACCAAAGGTATTAGAAAAAGATTTTAAGCCGAAGATAACCTTGTATATAAGAGCCCTAAGTATGTTAAGGACGCCACAAAGTCAGTTAATTTTCGATAAGTAAGTGTACAATCTTTGTCCCCACAAAGAAAAATTGTTTTGCCACAAACAAATAAAAGAAAAACTCATGTTTATTCTCCAACTTGCTACTGAAATTTACAGCTAAAAAACATAATATAATCTCCTCTAACTAACCCTAATGGACTTATTTTGGGTTGCAAGCTAATGGGTCTAAACTAGTAATCAACTAACATAATTTCAATAATGAAATAAACCCCTAAACAATGTCTAATAAGCAAAAAAAAATATGATTATTGAGCATTAAATTAATAAATAAAATAGGATAATAAAAACAAAGTCTAAATGCCAAAATTCCTCTATGTAGCTCAAATATCCATTTTTTATATATTTTTGGTAGATTTTCAATCATGACTTCAAACACGTCGTTCTTTCTCGTCTGGATGAATTATTGGGCCTACCATTTATGGTTGGAAATATTGAGATGTCTAGTTTCCAAACCGATGTCAATAAAAGAAAAGGTCTACCTGTAGCTCTAAATATATCTCAAACAGTACACAAGAGTCTAATTTAGCAGATTTGATAAAATTTATCTAGTAACTTCGACCATCTGAAATAATATGTTCCAGAACTCCATTTGACCTGAACATTAACAAAAATATATTTCCATGTGTCTAGCATCTCCTTGTAAAATTTTAGCTTGTTTCGATGTACAGTTTGAGAGATATATCTGATTTTGCAAAATTAGTTAGCAAATATTTGAAGGCTAAATTCAGACTTGACTTGGATCGTATCATCCTCCCCTTCTTTAAAAAGATTCGACCTCGACTCTATATCATGGAAAACATCTTTTAAGTTAAAAAAATTAGTACCCAGCTGAAGAATAGCATCATCATCAAAACCAAGAAGAACCTTATTAGCAAAGAAGGTCCCCATGATATACAAGCTCTCATTTTTAATTATTTTCTCCTTCCTCAATTTCAGTTGCTCCTCATAGATTTGCTTAGGTGTCAAAGATACAAGAGTTATAGGTTTTTCATTCATCTCAAATGAATACCTATTTGTCACTCCATCATGCATAACTCTTCTATCATACTGTCATTGTCTACCAAGCAACATGTAACTAGCATGCATTGACACAACATCACATAACACCTCATCACAATATTTACCAATAGAAAAAGCAACCAAAATCTGCTTATTCACTTCATCACCATCATTCAACCACTATAATTTATAAGGTATGAGATGTTCGGTAGTGTGCAAGTCTAATTTTCTCACCAATTCAGTACTAGCTACTTAGTGCAACTAGCACTATCTATAATTAAGCTACATATCTTATTATGAACATGGCATCTCATGTGGAATATGTTATCCCTCTGACCTCCTGAATCATCCACCTTGACATGCATATTCAGCACTCTCCTCACCATAAGTGCCTCTCCTTCAACCGGATACTCAACACAAACATCATCAGCAACTTCCAATGGTGGCATCTTCTCATCTTCATCCTCCCCATCTGTCTTAACCCCATTATTAACTTTCATAACTATGACTCTTTTGTTTGGACACTGTGAAGCAACATGACCAAAACCTAGACAATCAAAGCATTTAATGTCACGATTACAATAAATAGGAGTTCTTCTCTCTAGGGTATTCGGCCTTACCGAATGGTACCCTTTCATTTAAGTTGTTTCTCAACCTTAACGACCATATGCATCGTCTCATCCAACTCTACATAATGATGCAACTACATAATATGAGCTATATCATGATTAAGGTCATTCATGAATCTAACCATAGTAGCCTCCCTATCCTCTTTAACATAAGCTTGAATCATAACAAGTTTTATCTCCTTAATTTACTCATAAACACTCTTTGTACCTTGACTCAAACTCTACAATCTTTGATACAATTCTCTATAATAGTGGCTAGGCACAAATCTTCTTCTCATAAAGGATTTCATCTCATCCCAAGTATCAACTTGTCTCTCATAACTCTTTTTGTATTTTTTCACTAACTGATCTCACCACACAATGTCATAGTTAGTAACAACAATCACAGCAAGCTTGACTTTCTTGGGTTCTAGATAATTGTGACACTAAAAAATCCATGCCACCTTCTTCTCTCATTCTAAATAAACTTCTGGATCATTTTTCTCCTGAAAAGCTAGTATTTTCAGCTTAATTATACCCAAATCTTCACCTAACTCAGCATTATAGTCCTAGTATCTATAATCACCTCTTTGGCTAAATTTTGCATCCTCAAAGGTGGGAAAAACAAACAATATGAACATGAACTTCTCCTTGTACCCGATGTGGTATTTGGATAGGAAAAGTATGACTTCTCATTATGATTCAAATATAATAAATATATGTTTTTTGTGTTATATTCTTTATATGATTACTTATGTCTTTCAGCAATTGCATTTAAAACAATAATTCCACAAAGGATTTGCCACTGTTGGTTTTTTTTTTTCTTGGAATGTATTATAACTTACAACTAGTTTTGTTGCATTGTCATTAACGACGTAGTTCATGCAAGTAAAACGTTTTATATGAAAAAATGGTTTGTGCTTTTTAAAAGCTACTTCTTTGTTTGTTTCGACTATAATTTGCTCAAAAAAGACTTTGTTGTTACTGCTACGTTCTTCATTTGCACTTTTTGTTTTTTTTTTTTTCATATTTAGCTTTTGGTTAAGGTTTTTCATTGTTTCCTTGCATTGTTTAATGCTTATCTTTCCCTTTATCTCAACATTCATGTTGTCTGCAACTGCATTATCTATGCATTACATGACCTGTTATTTTTAGTAAAAAACAATGGTTTGTTCTACTAGATTACTTACCATATGACTCTTTCTATTACTGTTTATTTTTGATTAATTTTACAAGATGTTAGAGAATAATATAAATCATATCTTAAGACCTCACCTAACAGTTTAAGCTATTGGGTTGAGATGATTCTTTGACATGGTATCAGAGCCTTGATAACTTAGTAATCACGAGTTCGAATCTCACTATCCTCATTTATTTGATAAAAATTAAGTATAAAATAATATGAGCTTGTGCAAATTTCAAACTCAAAAGGCTTTCACTTGAGGGGGGTGTTAGAGAATAATATAAATTATATCCTAAAACATCACCTAACAGCTTAAGCTATTAGGTTGAGATAGTTCTTTAACACAAGCTATCAAAAACAACATGCATTCTAATTCATCCACGGACAAAGGCATCTACATCAATATGTTATGAACGAGATATATTATACTGGGAAGGTGAGTATATGGATGCTTTGCTTATTGTCTACTTTATGGTATGGTTTCAAGGTAATAACATTCGGATAAAGGGATTATTTCTCAATTGAGATGGATTGCCTTAGGCTGAGGATTGGATTTCGACTTCGAATTTTTTGTAGTTTGTGAAGTCTATGCTTTGTGATTGCAGATGCAATGTTTGTGAAAATTCAACATTTGTCAATTCAATCTAGGTGTCTTCCTTCTTATATATTAGCAAATGTTGTGCATTTTTGTTTCTCCTTTATGTTGTTTCTTGGTTATTCTTGACGTCGATTTACATGTTTGTTCTTGTTTCTTTTAAGTATACATCAATCTATATTTTAATTTTCACTATCTTGCTTTATTATACTTTTGGTTTGTTCGCATCCATTTTTTCTTAGCGTTCCTGTCATTATTTATTAACATCTTTTTCACTGTTATTCGATTTTGCTTTCCTCTGAACCATTCCTTCAATCGGCTTTTAGTCCCATTCAATTCCTTACTTCCCTTCCTGAACTTTGTACTCTGTATCCTGCCTTTTCTCACCTCTCTTTCATTATATTCCTACTTGCAGTGACCTTCCTAGCTGCAACAGCCATCACTTTCACAGCTAACAAGCAGCCCAGCCAGCTCCACCACCCACAAACACACATATTGTCGTCCTATTTCCCATACTCTTCGTTTCCGTGTCTCAAAAACCAAAAGGGGCAGCCGTTGGATTTCTTAAACATGGAAATAAAGTCTACATAATCTCATAATAGGCAACTGATGCAAGTAAATTACATGACATAAAATGAACTAAAGGGCTGACAGTTTACGGCATGGGATGAGAGTAATTTGGAAAGCTTGTTTATCATTTCTTCAACCTCAAGAAACTCTTACAAGAACAAACCAATAAAGGAATTGCTTCCCAGGAAGTTTACATGAAATAAAAGGTCACGGGAAACCAGAGGCTTTCCATACTCTAAAACTACCAGATTTGCACATGGACACATTTGATTTCTCATCTCAATGTGCTTCTACCGAACCCATTCCTTTGCCAAAATTAAACACTGGCTAGCCTATGTATATAAAGCTTATCTGCAATCATTTCCACAATCTATATGGGCCTTCGACCAGATGGTGTGCTGTATATTTGTACAACTTCACCCTGGAAGCGCCAAAACAAATGGTTGCCGTGCTCTTGGTTGTGAGGCTTGATTTGCCAATATAATAGCATACCGAAGATGCTGTGCTCGGGTGAGAAAATCAAATCCAGAATCTTCTTTATTTCCAACAGTAGCAGGTCATCAGCTGCAAATAGCCTCTGCTGCTAGTTTCTTCATGACACTCGGGCAAGGATCTCCCCCAAACATTTCAGGTGCTACGGTCACCGAGCATGAGTTCTGCCCAACACAAAGCTGCAAGAACAAAGTCTTGCATCAGTATTTGCAAAACAGGAAAAATATGTCATGGGAGAAAAACAAAAGGTAAAGAGGTGAATCAAGCATTGGAAAATAAATAATAAGCTTGGGAAGGCACATGAAATGCTGTTAACCAGCAGATGTCTCTTTAAATGTTCTTGAGAAGATGATTAAACATGCCATTCAACCAAGTAAGGAGAATTTCAAATACTGAAAGGGGGAGGTTCTGGGTTATAATTAATTCGGTATGAGAGATTATCAGTGAATCTAAATAAGAGGCTAAACAGCCTTTCCAGAAAAAGTTTCTGGATGGAGCTGAGAATTAGGTCTCTTGAACACAAATTACCACCCTAACGAAAAACATATTCATAGCTGTTGCTGGTAAAATGATTATATTTCCTAGAATAGAAAAGGATAGAAGAACAAATGCAAGACCACATACATTGTTAAAAGCATCGTAAGAGTGGAAGGCATGACAGCTTCCCTGGTTGTAGCTTCCACAAACCCCTTCTGGTGTCCCAAAGCTGGCAAACTTGATTGATCTGATTTTCTGTCCAGGGCCACATGACAAATGGGCTTTAGGCCTCAGCGGCTTATTGACTTTACCAGATGCTTGCATCTGATAATTCATCAAAGTTGGCTGCCACTCATAAATATCAGCGCACACACTGTCTACTTCTCTCCTAACCAAAGAAACCCCATTTGGATCTCCACCCCATTCTTCAAACACAACCAACAAGTTCCCTGTTGGTTTTAGCCATGATTGAGGGACGTGATACCTGGAAAATTACAATTGAATTGTCAGTTTCATGAATGCATCCAAGAGTCTAAAAAGAAAAGTGAATTATGTTTTTTTTACCATCTCTGGGAAGCCTCGCCACAATTAGTTGAGCATTTATTTTCATTATAAGTTCCAATGTAAGTACATTCCCCGCATGTTCCAGATGCTTTATATGCAGGCCAGTGACGTCCAACATGCTGTCCATTTATCCATATTTGGCCTTTGCCCATGCTGCCCATATCTAAAGCCAAAGGGGAATTCCCAGCAGGAGCATTGAAAGTAGTCTGGAAACATGACAGAAAGAAGTCAATTCTAGACCTAGCAGATCTGGTTGAGTTCTGCTTTGAGCAGTCCTAGGAATCACATTCTGTCAAGTTATAATTACATTGCACAAAAACATGTTATAATATAAGTTGCTGTATAAACATGTCCTGCGTCACTGAATTTTTTTAGTTCAAGACAGATAAGCATATTCTGGGAGCTGCAACTCAGCCCAGGCCTTGGTGGTGGAAGAGACCACATGCTTTTGGGTTACAACTTCCAACAAAAATATACTTTTCTTTTCAAGGACAAGGAACACGATTAATAGTTTACTGCAACACCAGGTGATACATTCTTTAGAAAATTGAATTCTTCATCAATTTACTTTTGATTAGGGTATAAATACTCACTTTATACCATGAGAGTGGCTGTTTTTGGGCCACCAGAGACCCCTCTGCCCACTCAACTGAAGAACTCCCACTGATTGAATGGAGACTCAATGCTTCTCCATGAAGACCAATCTGATAGCAAAATGCAAACAAATGAATCTTTTGCATGCTAGGAAGATGAGCAACAGGAAAAATGTTTGAGGACAAACCTTGTAAGACCACTTCTGCCAGGACAAGTCCCTCCTCCCCTCATTGAGACCATTCAATGTCACAGGTCCAAGAATACCAGCATTCCATGTCTCAAAGTGTGGGCCAACATTCTGTCCCCAAAAGTGACATGATCATGAGTAATGTTAAATGCAAAATACTATTAACACTTTTTATGGAGCATCAAATTTCCATGTGTTCAGCGAGTGTGTGAGTGAGAACGAACCGGGAGACCAACAGCAATGCTCAGAAGAGAAATTTTGTTGACACCAGCTCTCAAACTCACACCTTGACTAAATGTCAACTTTGGGAAGTCTAAACTTCCATAGGCAGTCCCTGCTCAAGATTAAGAACATGCAAGCTAAGAGAGAGGAGGCATGGAGCAATATGCTATGAATAATCATCATTATTTTAGCTTGTGCTCGAAGCAAGACCAAGATTGACATATCAACTTTAGGTTTGTTATCATTATCATATTGATCATCAAAACAAAAAACTTAAATGATGACCCGTTCTGTGTAAAGTGGAATGGCCAGATATTATAAATCTATCCATTGACCCATTCAATTAAAGTAGCTTGACCAAACAATATAATCAATTATGCTTTTCATATCTCTATATAATAATATCTTCCAAGAAACAGTATGAAAATCAGTTCCCCGACCATCAGGGGTCTTATAGGGTTTTTTTAAAACAAATAAAAAACAGAGAAATGGTCAAGAAACACCCTAAAATCAACAGAACAGAAACCCACCAGATAGCTGGCCATTGATGAAAACATGCAAAGCATGCCCAGCTGATAGAACAGTAAGAACAGGATATTTGCCACTCTTCAGAAAGCCTTCGCTGGGGTCAATATGAACACTGGCAATATCAAGAGAACATGGAAAGAAGAGTAAGAATCTTCAAGTACTAAAATAAAGACTACCAGAAAATTATCACAGGAGTAAAATGTGCGTGTGTGTGTGTGTGTAAAGCGAATCACAAAGGAAAGATAAAAAACAAAAGTTGTTGCCAGTTATAAAATAAATGCTTACTCTGTCATGTACCACAAATAGTCTGAAACATCTCTAGTTGTATTTATCTGCTCCAGCAACCCAACCATAGTGAATGTGTTGTCACCACTTGAGGATGGCTCTTCATTATACGTTTGCCAAGACAAGCCTCCATGCATAGGAACAGGAGTCATCTTGATCGTTGCACTTTGAGCACCAACCTGTATGGGAATTTTGTTACAAATGTTGCAATCTTTTCTATGAAATAAACATCTAAATGATGTAAAAGACTGAAACAAAAAAATTTAATTTTTTTTATAGAAATTCTAACCCTTGCAGTGTTGTAAACGGTGTTCTTGCAATCTGGAAGAATGCTGATGGACCATGGTGGTAGGTTATAATGCATATTCCTAAAAGACACCTTTGCAAATGATCTTTGATGGTAATTTGCAAGGAATGCTGCGCAACCTCCAGCCTTATAATTGAACACGTGAGCCTGTATATTAAAGACAAAATTACAGAAACTCCAACAACTTTGGAACAAAGCAATGTTTCATAGAAAACAGAAGGCAAATTTGACCTCTTGGTAATTTCCAAGTGGTATAACAGTTGCATCTCCAGATACTAAAGCAGGTTCACACAGTTTAATTGCTCTATGCAAATCTTTCAAATGGCCCCATTTAGGCTGCCGCAACAGTCCTGCATAAGAAAACGAGTGGCAGTACTTCAGATTGATGGAAACCATATTAACAATGCATGTTAGATATTGACCAACAAAACAGGTTTGAGTAATGTTAATGATAAGAGATTGTTGAAATAATTATAATTGTCCTTGAAAGTTTATTTAATAGCAGCATTTTCCTGAGGAAAGAAACAATAATAAAGCATGTCTCCATAATTTTTACACACCACAAACAATAATAAGACATTTACAAATCCAAAACTCTATCCGTTGGGAAGTTGTAACTGTTTTGAGACATCAAGGATAATGACATCTAGGACCATTCTCAGAGAATAACCAAAATAGAACCGATAGGAAATCATTGTCCGGGTGACGTTTTGCATTCAATGTACCAATCATCATGACACCACGTCAAAAGACAGGAATCAGCAGCCAACCACTTGACCAGAAAGAAAAATATGACCTTACTTCATGGTATAGGAGAATATGGTTTTTACTGTTTAGGTGAAATTCATTACTGTAGCGACCTTCTCTTGGTGCTTCCACAAGGCATAGAACGCACGAACAAGTTCATACAAATTTAAACCAGATGATAGGTAAACAATGTCAAGGATAAGGAAACACCACTTTTGAAACAAGTAGTGCTTTGTGCACACCATATTCATCAAGAGGAGCATCATAATCATAGCTTGTTGCAATGAAAGGACCACCAGCAGTTCGGCCAAAATTTGTTCCTCCATGATACTGAAATCACAAAAGCATATAAAATTCAGTTGAATTCACTTGGGGAGCAGCTCACTTAAGTTCCACAAACAACTTACCATATAATAATTTATGAATGATCCCCCCTTCTGTATAAACCTTGCAACGGAGAAAGCCATGTCTTCAGCTGGTCGGTGAGGAACTGGGCCACCAAATTGGGTAAACCTGTTATGCAAAATAAGAGACAATGGAAAAGGGTGATCAGCAGGCAAACGCCATGTAT
>Ga0307518_10001848_pt1 | contig 15640 bp, 10 predicted proteins | sample 25_EM_MG_FD_203889 | JGI IMG/M metagenome (GOLD analysis project Ga0307518, IMG submission 203889) | Populus trichocarpa ectomycorrhiza microbial communities from riparian zone in the Pacific Northwest, United States - 25_EM | ecosystem: Host-associated > Plants > Roots > Unclassified | place...
GATAATTAAGTTGTTGTACATAGCTCTCCGAGGTGCTGGGGCCAATTTCGTATACATTGACATCGCCATGCATGCACCCTGGGACATCGTACTCGTTAGGCTTGAGTAAAACGGGATAGTATTGAGAAGCGCCGGGTTTTCGACGACCTTTGAGTGGACAGCGCATGCGACAACCGTTCTTCCCTTGGTGGCCAACAAAATTACTCATCGTTAAGAGACCTGGACCGTCGGCACATGCAAGAAAGAGGAATAAACGAGTGATAAAATCACGGTTGTGGGCCGAGTCCCATATCCTGAGACCCTCGCGCTGTAGGGCAGACACATGGTGGAGACCTGGGGACAGGAAGGACTCGATGAACTTGGGCTTCTTTGGTCCTGGAATAATGGCACCAGTAGTACATGCTTTTTCTTGTAGCAATGATCCGGCGAGAGCTCGAGGATGATCCAAATGTAAATCCAGCAATCGGACTCTTTCGACTCGTACAGTTGCGCACCGTCGATGGATATCATGAGGAGAGTGTCGTCCAGTGTGATGGTGCCATCAAGAGCTCCCTGCAGGTAAGCGCTACCACAGAAGATGTCGTCGTACGTATTGACAAGACCATCATTCACGAGAAGCGCGTCGAGTATTTGTTGCGTCTTGTTCCAGCGATAATGCATCTTTTCTGTGCTTTCAGGATGTCGCCAGAGGGCCTGGAGTTGGGGGCCAATGGGAATAGTGTGAAACACTGCGCGAGGGTGTTTGTTTCCTCTAATCTGCCGAAGCTGGTCGAAGCGTGGCTCACCACATTCGGGGCAGGTATCGAAATCTGCATGAGGACCGACAAAAGCAACGCACGAGTTGATGCACATATGACTGATGATAGATGTGACGCCAGTGAAATCGCAAAGAAGTCGTTTGACTTGATAGAAAGAGGGAAGTTCGGAGCCTGGAAAACAAGCTTGGATGCCCATGCGTATCTTCTCATACGCATCTTCCGATGAATGCTCGAGTGCCATGAAGTTCCTGATGGCGAGTTTTTGACAAGGATCGTCAAGTTCGAGCACTTGTTTTGGAGGGTTGCGGAGCCGGTCAAGAGACTCCCCTGTAAGCCCCGTTCCATCATCAAGTGAGGCATTCCGAATCCATTGAATAAATGACATGCTTCGTGCATGCTTTGGCATGGTGGAGGCTAGTTCAGCTAGTTCGTTTAGGTCGAGACCCAAAAGTGGGTTGGGAGCGGTGTCTCCGTTCGCTGAACGACTGGGCGAACGTAGGGGAGTATTATCAGGAGCTGGGTGGGTGTATGGCGTCCAGGCGAGGGGGTGGGAGAGTCGCCATTTGCTGGATGTCTGGGTGAAGGTGGGGGAATGTCATCCTGCTCTGGCAGGGGAGTATGACGTCCAGGTGAGGGAGGGAAAGTATCTCTGTGCGCTGGTGGGGGTGTACGATGTCCAGGTGAGGGTGCGGGAGCATCTCCGTGTGCTGGTGGGGGTGTATGCCACCCAGGCGAAGGCGGAGGAAACCCACCATCCATGCCCCAGTCTTGATCTATGTTGCCAGCATCGGAGGGCTCACTTGACACCTATAAGCTGTTGTTGAGAAGATAGTATTGATGTATAAAATGGTAAACTCACCGAAGTCTGCCCCGATAAGCAGTTAGAATGGTCAGGAGGGCGCTGCACGAGAGATCGAGCATCCTCGATGAACGCACGAAAGCCATTGGAGCGCCTTGCTAATCGAATGTTCTGCTTCTCATCCTCGCCTGCTTCACGGTAATGACGACACCAGGTCGCGGGCATTCTTAATGCCCTGCGAATACCTTTACAGTACTTCCTGCAAACGCACCAGTATTCGTCCAGTGGAGGGTCGAGCATAATCTGTGCACACTGTACATCAACTGAGATTTCTGGATAACCCAACTTACCTTATGTACCACCAGGACTACACAAAAGGCTTGATCCGGGAAGGGAAATCTGTGTAGTAGACAAGAGCGTTGGTGATGTCAGTGGAATGGACGCTACTCAGTATCTTTATCTGTAAAACGTTGAATGGAATGGAATTGCATCCATTCAATTGCATTCAAAGCGGTCGACCGAACGCTTGAAACACATTGAATGGATGCAATTCGTTGGATGTTTCAACAGATGGGACATATGGCTTACTAGGCCGACGAGATCTACACGAACGCCATAGCTACCCATATGTACAAATTATGTCAAATAGAATTACCTACGGAGACCTAAGTTCGCCTATGTCCACTTCTCACTGGGGCGGATTTCCCAGTCAGTGAATATTGCCACTTACATAGTAATTCCCGATCCTCGTGTACCTTGGCTTGGGCAGACATGATTGATCATCGATCACACGTAAATGTCACGATCGCGGCGGACGCAGTTGCAGCGCAGGGATAGAGGGCATATCATGGCGACCAGAATAGAGCACACAATGCATATGTTACTGCCGACTATCAGACTGCAAAAGCACAGTGATACATCGTCGATGGTGCAAAAGAAAACAGGCACGCGGTACTCAGCGGTCAATCGTTCCCAGGCATCTTGCACCATGTGCAGCAGCCCTCGTACGGTAGTACCCGACAGAACCCACACACATCGCCCTCGTCAAGGTTGCCGGTGTTCCAGCGCCATTGGGCGACTGCACTCCTGTGCTGATCAACTGCATCGGGGGAAGGACACCACGTCGTTATTTGATGTACACGTCTACGGAGCACGATCTACGCGTCTTCTTCGAATTACTGCCCCGTGGCTTCGAGGCAAGGTTGCCAGTGACTCATGCAGTCTGGGATAGCTCGGCGGCAAAAAGATAACACGCGTTGTTTGGCCATGTGTACGCGTCGTGATTGAATTTCAAATTGCGTGGAGGGCGTCACCGACGATTGCGCCGATTTGGAGCGACTAAAGGGACGTCTTTGCTTGGCAGCAGGGAGCGTCGATACCATGATGGCAAGAAGGATGGTGGGCAGAAGCGAGGGTGGGCATAGCAAGAGGAGGGGTGGCAGGAGGTCAGTGGAGATGGTGGAGTGCGACGTGCCCATCACAGTCCAAGGCAGTGGTGGCACCATCGTCGACTCCGTCTTCCCACTCAAAGACACCAGCCATTTTCCTCCAGTTTCTCAAGTCTACCAGATATCCCGACTTCGACCGTCGACCAGCGTTCTCGGAAGTGACAGGAATCGCTCATAGGTCTCCCGCAATGTTGGCTGCCTTGATCCGACCGTTCAATACCATTGTTCCGTCTCTCGCACAGCTCCGAATTCCCTGGTACGGGCTCAATTCTGGCCCACATGACGTGTAAGCATTCTGGCCGCAAAGTTACTGAACAGTCGAGCGTAGAGTTGTTGATCTGGCACACACGATGCAGTACTCAAATAGTATTAGTGCCCAACAACACTACCCTGACGAGTCTGATCGCAGGAATCGATTCCTTGGACCGGACCAACTCACTCGCATCCACATCCAATGAGCTGCGAGCCAGCCCCCCCGCTCTGACTCTCAGGGCTTCTTGAGCTCCCCATCGCAGCAGCATACCATTCCTTCCAGCCTAAGTGGATCCAACAGCTCACCGCCCTGGTCTCCTACTTCCTCTCGAATGCACTCCTTCAACACCACCAGCCACACGCCCACAGGCGGCCTACCCTCATCCGTACCCACCAGATCCTCCTTTTGCAATCAGCAGACCACTTTCCCTTCTGCTTTTCGTGGCTCCTCCCGATTTGCTTCCACCTTCGAGGACGACGGGTCAGAGGCTCTTTCCGACACCTACGACATCCTGTCCACCACCCCCTCGCTGGTAGTCGTCCCTTTGCCTCTGATCTCACCCGCAGCAGGCCCCATTTGCTCGCGACACGCATTCGCCCTTGAACCCGTTTCAAAACCAGAATCTCTCGTCAGAGGCGGCCGGTCTCATGGCGTCCCAACCCACTCAATATCCCCCGTCCTCGTTATGGTGATATCAACCCCCGGCAGCAGCCGACTCGGCACTCTAGGCAGATCACCCCTGAGTAATTCTCCAGCGCAAACGGAAACGGCTATTCCACCAACAAGCAGACGATTGAGCCCCCGAATATGAGTCCGTTTGTCAGGGATGTCGGCCAGACTCTTTTAGACGACGGCTCGACCCTCTGAGCTCTGGGCTGGAATGCACCCACCCAAGGCTGAGAATGGCGGCGGCGGCAGTAGCACGACCAACAGGCGATACAGCGTCAGTGTCGTCCAGCCACGCAGACCCACTGTGGTCGGATTCAACGCCCCGGAGCACAATGCGCAAGACGAGTCCGCCCCCAGCGTTTTCCACACATCCACGTATGGCCGCGGCGGCCTCCGTCTGTCGGACGACGATCTTGCGGATGATTTTGGCGCGCTGAGCCTTTCCAAGGATGGTCCTGGTCCTCTTCTTCTGTGCATCCCCCTAGCCAGCCATCCTGGCTTCCTATTTACGCGCCCATGTCTTGGAGCCCGCTCTCGCCGGATCGTGTATCCCCCTATCAGCCCATCCACCTCAACATCCCCAGCGGCACACCATTTACGTCTAGGCAGCGTTTCGGCTCTCCCAGTGATAGCGGTCTGTCCGCTGGTGCCAGTCCGCCTCGCAGCCAGCTCGAGCAGCAGCTGATAGACGCCCAATACCGCAGCGGTGGCAACAACGGCCACGGGTCGCAGCAACAACAACCGCAGTCGACTCTCACCGCACGGTTTATTCCTGGCAAGGGCATCCAGTACATACCTTTGCAGGGGAACGATTCCCCGACCTACACCCGTTCGACGTCTCAAAGCTCTGGACTGTCGTCACCGCTCTCGCCAACGACAGGTCGGCCTATCCAGCCCCAGCAGGGGCCGTACTACCCTCGACAAATGCAGCGCCGTACCTCGGACGCACCCACGCCTAATCTCAACGATCTCGGCAAGGGCGTCCCTCTGTCCTCCGTCCCAGCGTCCTGGCCACTCTACATCGTCGAGTTCAAAGCTGGACGCACGGACCTGTTCTACCTGACCGACCTCACGCTCGATATCAGGGTGGGTGACCTCGTCATTGTCGAGGCGGATCGAGGGAAAGATCTGGGTACGGTTGTGAACGATACGATTACGCTGAAGGAGGTGGAGGCATTTGAGCGGGAGAAGAGGGAGCGTGTTGCGTATGGGGATGGGGGCCCGCTGAGCCCTGGTGGTCAGCAGGGAGGGGGAGGGTCGAAGGAGATTAATCCGAAGATGATATATGGAAAGGCGCAGCCTCATGATACGCAGTGCGTACGGTTTTGCGTGGCCCCATGTGTTGGCTCATGAGTTGGTGCTTGACAGACAACTGATTACAAAATTGCAAGATGAGATAAAGGCGCTGCAGCTCTGTCAGAATAAAGTGAGACAAAAGAAGTTACCAATGGAGGTCATAGATGCAGAATATCAATGGTTCGTCGTATATACCGGTTTTCGTAGTGGTTGGCTGACGATGCGGGGCGCCATCAGGGATCGACGAAAATTGACGTTTTATTTCGTCGCGGAGAAACGCATCGACTTCCGAGAGCTCGTGCGAGAATTACTCCGGTGCGTTACTTTTACATGTGTGGTCGGCGCTCATCTCTTTTTTTTCGAGTAGGTTATACAAGACGCGCATTTGGATGGCTTCACTCCAAGGTCCCGGTGGTTATGAACAGTAAACACTAATAAAGCCTCACACTTATGATGGAAGGCTTCCCCTCAAAAAAAATAACGACGAATATGACACGACAAGCTTGGTTTCTGCCTTTCTGCCCTTCTGCCCCATCTCGATCGTGTTTCAACATACAGTAGATATGTAATCTCTTTGGATAGCACTGAGGCGGGACGCCGTTGCGGGAAAGAGACAGCAGGTGATATAATCACTCTGTATGTAGATACAACGAATGTGATTATATCTGTCTAACAGGATAGTGTGATGCGAGGAGAAGGAAACATGGGTGAGGGCGCGCGAAGCGCCTCCGACCCCGGCTGCTAGTCCTGGAGAGAAAAGGTGAGCTGCGTGGGAGGGTTGGGAAAACCTCGCACACAGATCACTCCGACTGAGCTGGCACCAGGGTCCATAGCACTGGGGAAGAGTGTGAGGTCCCGTGTCTAGCACGGGATAAGGGAGAGGAGGGAGGGTGAAAGAAAGAGACGGGAGTCCGACCAGCGGGACCGGAGAGGGAGAGGAAGAAAGAAGCTGCGGCTTCACAGCCACAGCGCGACCAAAGACTACGCTCTGCTACTCCAGTCGTGTCTCCTTACATCACAGACCACCACACTTTTTTACTCTGCTGTTGCTGTTGCTGCATGCGCATCTCTTTTGTTTTTACACCTAGGTCAACCTAGACACTTTTGTACGTGTGCTTGTACGTCTACACCCCCCAGATTATCATTTATTGTAGTGCGCTATCAAGAATTCAAGAGAATTACTATTCAGTCTTGTTGACTTGTAGTGATGATTGCTTCAAGTGTACGTTAGAAACTTGCAATGTGAGCCTTGGTTTGGGTTAGCTCGGCGGGAAGTTCTGTGTATCGCTACTACTATGCATGTGCGCATTCACTACAGTTCAGATGACGGGTCCTATACTTGCCGCTCTAGGTTACTGCCGTTCGCTGGGTTCGAGAAAAGTTGCAGTGCGAGTGTTATCGGGCATCAGCAGAGGATGCTTCTCACCGAGACAAGTGTTGCAGAAGCGATAGATACATTGATATGTATATTCATGTAACAATACAAGGAACGCGTTTGCATGCGTAGAACAGGCCGTGAGTCTGAGAGCGATGCGATGAGCGCCAACTACACCTCGTGTTGACGTCATTGACATTGCGTTCCGTGGTGACTGTAGAAGCAAGGATCAGTCTCGTGGATCCCTAGCCCCACGATGAGGGGGGGGGGAGGGGGGCAGACATATGTAACGTTCATGGCCGACGGTCCATCGGGGATTGCTGTTTGGATGAAGTGGTGCCAGGCCACTTGAGTAAACAACGTATGTAGCATTATGGCTCTACTCTCACCAGACCGCAATAGCACAGTGAGACACGATTGAAGGTGCAAGGAAACGAGCACGCACTCAGAGGGCAATCGTCCCCAGACATCTTACACGGTGCATCATGGCCAGCAACCCTCGGGCGGCACCCGACAGATCCAACATACGTCACCCTCGTCTGAGGAGTCGTTGTTGCCAGTGCTTGATGTGAATTCTCCTCAAGGAGCGGCTGGGTGCAACCAATGGATCAATTGTCCAGTGTGTTGGGGGAAGGAAAACGACGTCATTGTTTGGCGGTGTGTAGGCGTCCACGGAGCACTGCGATCAACACCTCTTTGTCTCGATGCCGCTTCGAGGCAAGGCTGCCTGATAGCATGGCAAGAATAGACCACGATGATTCCGCGAGGCGATTCCACTGATCGCATGCAAGTAACCCACACCAGTGCCAACATGCTGTGGATGGTGCCACGCAGTTGTGTCCACCACCCATCCATTTCCCCATCGTGCTCATTGCTCTCGTCTTCAGACGCTACCTTGAATTACTTGTCCAACCGGTGCGAAGTCCGTCTCGTACCCTTTCCTCGCCGTACTTGAGGGCTTGCATTTAATTACATATTACGAATCCCATCGCAGGTCTTCGGTCCATCTGTAATAGCCCATTCCCTCTGTTAAGGTTTTCGCTGACCTGAACGAAGGCTCTCCTCCTCCTCATCCAACCAACCATTGTCCTCTTGTTTCGCAAAGGGAACCTTTAGTGAGTTCATTTTAGGCTCCTCTTTCAAATATCTCACCTTATTTCGTTGATCTTCCACCCCGTGTGCAATAGCCGAACGAATGATGACGGAATTGGACGACAAGATCGCCCGAAGGCGGAAAGAATTGGAACGTCACCCTCCAGGAGATACTGGTCGGGCTATGGCCCTCTACAACCTCGCATATTCCCTGTATGACAGATTTGCGGAGATGGATGATATTGCTAATCTAGAGGAGGCCATTGTGCTGCATCAATCAGCGTTGGACCTCCGTCCGCCGGGTCATTCCGATCGGTCAACCTCACTCCACGAGCTTGCACTTTGCTTCAGCTGCCGATACGACAAACAGGGTACCATAGCAGACTTGGAACAGGCCATCACACTCGGTCGAGCTGCATTAGAGCTCTATTCCCTAGGCCACTCTTGGCGTGCCACCACTCTTTGCAACCTGGCAGATGACCTGAGGAAGAGGTTTCTGAAACTCAGTGAGAATGGTGATCTCGTTGAGGCATTTTCGCTGCATCAATCAGCGTTGGACCTCCGTCCGCCGGGTCATTCCAAACGGTCGGACTCACTCCATAATCTCGCACTTTGCTTCGGCCACCGGTACGACAAACAGGGTACCATAGCAGACTTGGAGCAGGCCATCACACTCGGTCGAGCTGCGTTAGAGCTCTATTCCCCAGGGCACTCTGGTCGTGCCAGCACTCTCTACAGCCTTGCATGTTACCTGAGGAGGAGGTTCCTGAAACTCGGTGCGAATGGTGATCTCGATGAGGCACTCTCGCTGCATCAATCAGCGTTGGACCTCCGTCCGCCGGGTCATTCCAAGCGGTCGGACTCACTCCATAGTCTCGCAGTTTACTTCAGCAACCGGTACAAGAGACAGGGTACCATAGCAGACTTGGAGCAGGCCATTACACTCGGTCGAGCTGCATTAGAGCTCCGTTCCCCAGGCCACTCTGGTCGTGCCGCCGCTCTCTTCAACCTTGCAGATGTCATGAGGAGGAGGTTCCTGAAATTGGGTGCGAGTGCTGATCTCGATGAGGCATTTTCGCTGCATCAATCAGCGTTGGACCTCCGTCCGCTGGGTCATTCCAATCGGTCGGACTCACTCCATGAGCTCGCACTTTGCTTCAGCCACCGGTATGATGAACAGGGTACCATAGCGGACTTGAAGCAGGCCATCACACTCGGTCGAGCTGCGTTAGAGCTCCGTTTCCCAGGCCACTCTTCGCGTGCCACCACTCTCTACAACCTTGCAATTGACCTGAGGAACAGGTTCCTGAAACTCGGTGCGAATGGTGATCTCGATGAAGCAATTTCGCTGCATCAATCAGCGTTGGACCTCTGTCCGCCGGGTCATTCCAATCGGTCGGACTTACTCCATGGACTCGCACTTTGCTTCAGCGACCGGTACGACAAACAGGGTACCATAGCAGACTTGGAGCAGGCCATCACACTCGGTCGAGCTGCATTAGAGCTCCGTTCCCCAGGCCACTCTTGGCGTGCCAACACTTTTTACAACCTTGCACATTGCCTGAGGAACAGGTTCCTGAAACTCGGTGCGAACGTTGATCTGGATGAGGCAATTTCGCTGCATCAATCAGCGTTGGACGTCCGTCCGCTGGGCCATTCCAATCGGTCGGACTCACTCCATAGTCTCGCAGTTTGCTTCAGCAACCGGTACAAAAGACAGGGTACCATAGCAGACCTGGAGGGCGCCATCACACTTGGTCGAGCTACATTAGAGCTCCGTTCCCCAGGTCACTCTGACCATGCCAGTACTCTCAGCAACCTTGCAAATGACCTGAAGCGTAAGTTCCTGAAATTGGGTACGAATGGCGATCTCGATGAGGCAATTTCGCTGCATCGATCAGCGTTGGACCTCCGTCCGGCGGGTCATTCCGATCGGCTAACATCACTTGACCAGTTGGCGAACTGTCTTAGCACCCGATTCGAGAGGGTGCAGGCTGCAGCAGATTTGGACGAGCTTATCTCCCTCCGCCGAGCTATATTGGCCTTCCATCCACAGGGCCATCATGATCGCGCTAAGTCTATTGACAAGTTGCTCCTTCTAGTCCGAAAGCGAATTCAGAGACATGTCATATCAGCGGACTTGGATGAATGTATCTCACTTGGGCACTCTGCATTGGCATCTTGCGAACCCGGACACCCTGGCCGTACTACATACCTTCATGACCTTGTTACCAACCTTCAGAATAGGTTCCGCCAACTTGAAAACATTTCAGACGTTCATGACGCACATCCTGATCATGCCGTATCCCTCCACACCCTTTTGATTTATGTCAAAGACCTGGTTGATGATGGAGATGTTGCCCCAGTTCTCGATGAGATTGGGGCCATTGCACGAGGTGCATCGAAGCTCTGCCCCATTGGTCATCCTGATCATGTGATGTCTGTTACCACTCTTACCGCTTTCCTTTGGCGCAGGTTCCAACAACAGGGCGCTGTTGCTGATTTAGATGAAGCCATTATGTTGTGTCAGGAGGCGTTAGAGGTCTGCCCATCAGGGAGTGTGGCCAGTGCGCCACATTTACACGAACTTGCACGGTGCCTCTCAGAGAGGTTCACCAAGCTAGCCATGCTGACTGATCTGGACGATGCCATCAAGTATGAACAAGCGGCATTGGTGCTGCGTCCACTAGGTCATCCTAACCGCGCCGAGTCCCTCGGCAGTCTCGCCAATTATCGTCAACTGAGAATCAAGGCGAGAAGTGCAATTCCTCAACCAGACTTTCCTCCTGTTCTAACCAGTAGTCCTTCGATCGAGCAACTCATCAGAGGCGTTGTTCTCGATATGCTGAAGGCACTTCCTCCCCGCTTACTCGACACCCACAACGGCACATTATGTGACCGAGACTCACAGATCTCGCATTTCGAAAACAGTCAGGAATACAAACAACTGGTCTTGTCAGCCTCCACACTCGACACCCTCCTCCGAACAACTCATATCCATGCAGTCATATCTACCTATTTCCGGTATGTTACACTGTCTCATCGGTGGGGAACATTCGAACCACTGTTGCGTGACATTCACGGGCGAGTCATTTATGACTTAGATCCCACTGATGGTCTTTCGAAGCTGCAGTCCTTCTGTCTTGCGTGTTTTCGACATGGGTACTTTTGGGCTTGGAGTGATACGTGCTGCATTGACAAGGAGAGCAGCGCAGAACTCCAAGAGACAATAGGGTCGATGTTTTCATGGTATCGGCTGTCGGCTCTCACTATGGTCCACCTTGGTGATGTTTCGGATACGGGCACGCTGACCAGCAGTGCTTGGTTTAAGCGTGGCTGGACCCTTCAAGAGCTGTTGGCGCCCCATACCATGTTGTTCTTCACTCGAGACTGGTTGCTTTACCGGAACAGTTCCTCGAACCACAAGGAGGATAGTGCCATACTTGGCGAATTGGAACAGGCGACGGGCATCACCTCGGGACATCTCATTGATTTCCATCCGGGCGTGGATGATGCACGATCGAGGCTTCAGTGGGCATCCACGCGTTGTACCACTCGGCCAGAAGACATAGCGTATTCACTTCTGGGAGTGTTCAGTCTGCACATTCCTGTCCTATACGGGGAATCTGCGGAGAATGCCCTCGGGCGTCTGCTCGCAGAGGTGATCTCAAAGTCTGGCGACACATCAATCCTGCATTGGGTCGGACAATCATCAGTATTTCACAGCTGCTTCCCTGCCACCATCATCCCGTACCAGACTCCTGCTCTGGCTCTGCCAGACCTCACAACACCACCTTCTACACGTGGAATTCGTAAACTTTTCTTTCTCAGATCTGCGCGCAAAATGCATCAGGCACTCTCCAACCTGCCACTCGCCAAATTCACAAACTTCAGGCTTATTCTTCCGTGTATCGTCCACCGCATCAAAGCTATGGCTCTCACTCGAGTGGATACCAGTGCTGCGACTCACGTCCACCAAATTCAGGCGGTGGGGCTGGCTCCCATTAATATTGCGCTGTCGGAAAGGCTTGAACATGCAGCAAAAGGAGTCCCATACGTCCTGATACGCCCATGGCACCCAAACCTACTTCATCCTGCTATTGATACTGATGATGCCTCGACTCACCAATGGCTCACACGGCTGGAACAACCGTTCAGCGCACTTCTACTAAGGGAACTACCTCACAACGAATATCGGAGGGTTGCATCGTTTTGTCATATTATCGCTCGTCCCACGGACTCTGCCGGTGTGTTGAAAGGCGATGTTAATACACTCACTATCATATAGATCTATGGTGTAGGTAATAGGAGTTGGGACGGCGCATTTTTGAACTTTCTCTGGTCGATTCTTTTGTCGTGGGTTTTGTCACACTTGTCAAGGTATTCCATCACAAGGCGTCTGCAGCAAATGATTATCTCTCTCCCCCGACGTGCGTAGGGTTTGATGCAAAATATCATATCGTGACCAACAATAGCTCAGGAGGTCCGCTTGGTACATAGAAGAAATCATTACCTTTCAAGACGACCGCGGTGGGCATATGGTACGGTACCTACTGTTACAATGTGCAGCCAGGTCTCCTGAGGTTATTCATCTGGAATTGGGTGCGCCAGTGAGATTGGGATTTACCTGCGAATGACATATATGGAACAGACACTGACGACGTCATTGGCGAGGACTGCAGAATGCAAAAGTACGTGTGACATACATACACACATGAAAGTCATCGCGAATGGCCGTCGTCACATGGTGCTACCAGTGATATGCCACATAAGCGCCGTAGTATCTGACGCACACAAATGCCTCAACATATTCGCTCACACGTGGTTCGAAAATTGCCTTGAAGGGGTTTGGATGACAGCAACGGTGTCTGGAAATCCAAAGATGTCCATATGGGAGGCAGGATTTTGAAGGAGCGCAATGGTGATGAAGATCGAGCGGTTGGCTATGTATTGTCCGGCACATGCCCTACAAACGTATGAACTCAAGTTAGATTTCAGACTCTTGTGCTCTATGACACCCACCTCTGGCCGAATCCGCATGTGCAGAACTTAATGTTACCAGAGGCATCGATCCATCGTTGAGAACCGAAGACTTCTGGATTTTGGAAGTTCAAGACGTCTGGGTCATTTGCAATATACCTGGATGTCGGCATTTCAGCTGCTATCGTACTCTAGCTAGGAAGCTTACCAGTGATTGGCAACAACTAAGGTGCCAGCAGGGATCAGATAACCGTTCGAGATAACATCCTTTGAAGAACGACAGTGCAACACTTGGAACATGTTAGGCAAACCATAAGAAATGACGATATAGCTCTAGCTCACTTCTGGGGACTATGGGTCGACACCTCGACGTCTCAGTGATGACTACTGTAGTTTGTGGAGTGCCTCTCAGTCAGCAAATGCTGGAACTGTCAGATGGGTTATGAGTCATGGGATCCCCAAGGTGGCAAAAACGCACGGTATCAGTTCCAACACCGAGGATCGACCCAGCAATGTATGCAGGTTAATGCCCTCCATTTCTTGGTTTTCCAGGAGATACTTAGCAAACGAAGGTCATACTTCCCCCTTGGCCTATAAATACATATGTTATTGATTACGCGCCAATGTAGAATGAAACAACGCACCAATTGTTGCCTGACAACGTCCACCTGACTCTGGAAGAGCGTAAGCGCTTCTTTGTGCCACACTCCAAGCGTGCTCAGCAGGCTATAGTGTCAGTTTGATGCATCAATTAACTGTAGTAATTGGGCAAGGTGTGGTGCAAGAACCCTTACAACCCATCCTAGTATTGTAATGCATCAGTGATGCCACCCCTGTGATGAATCATGTTGCATCAATAGTGTAATGCATTACTTCCCATTATAGCAATCCCAACCATTGATGCCGTTGGATCTCCCAGCAGATCTGCGCCTCTGTGTGGCTTTGTGTGCCCATATCCCCACACATGGCTGTCTTCCTGTTAGTCAGCCGAGTGCAGAATAGAATTTAAGGGAAAGAGCATGGTGCCTGTCGTTTCTTTCTTTCTTTCGCACCTCTCCCTCAGGCCTCTCCCTCTCCCAGGTTACCTTTTACCAGGTTTTCGCCATGTACCAGCTTAGCCGCATTGGTGTTGATCGTTTCGAGTCGGAATTACTAGTTTGACCTTTTTCTTTCTCTTGCCCCTCACCACTTGCTCCGTCCCTCGATCTGTATCGAAGGTTTTGATGAATATGGTTTTATTGGAGGTGAGTCACCTGCGAGGTCTTTCACAAAATAGAAACCTCATCCTCCTGTCATAGCATTGCCAATGCACTTGTCTACTGTTCCTCACCCCACACCCTTTGTTCCTCCATATTTACAACCCCTCCGTCCGGTCTTTCATCTACTACCTATCTGTACTGATATTCGGCATGATGCTTACCGGTTTAAAATTTGTCGTGAACAGGGGTTTATGATTTCGTTACTGACAAGGCTAGGTATTCACTCGTGTTTTGTTCCTTGGACCATGTTTAAGATTTAGTGGATTTCGGTTGGAAGGTAGTCACTTGTTCTTTTTTCGAGAGTAATAGAATAGTACTTCTATGTAACTTAGGTGTTTGCTGTCCACGATAGCCTTATTCTAGTAAAATATTATCCATCATCCATCGCTATGTTACTTCGAACATCCCAAATTCTACCGTCTCATTTGCGGTCGAGTAGGAGAACAAGGCCTATAGCCTTACAAATTATTATTTCACTCTCAATTCCAATCTCGAAATTTTGCTAGGTTTAATTTTCCAAGACTGTAAGCTAACGGAACTACATCAACAAACTTTCCTGTTGGAATATCAGCTTGCAATGGAGTTAGTATGTCACATACTTACTTGGATTTCGTGTGCTCCACACTAGCAGAAGGGGCAGCGCGTTTCTTGCAAGCTCGGGGGTTTGAGCCGATGGCATTCATGGCCTGCTCTCTCGTAGACTTCTTTGGAACACGAGCGGAACGCCGCATGTCGACTCCATTGGATTCAACACTGTGTTGCACGTCTGGATTTCCCGAACTGTTTGTTCCTTGTTCGGATATAGACTCTTTGTCATGGAGGTTGGCGTATCGATCCCCTTGCATGTCCTCACTCGCGGGCAATGTATCAGGTCGACATTCCCTGTCAGATGTGGGGTTGCGAGGTGATGCGTTTGTAATGGCTGTTGCGCCCGAGGGAAAGTTGAACTGTGGCGGGTGATATTGCAATGGAAACTCGTAGTTCTGGGTGGCCTGGGTGGCGAGATTGACAGAAGGGAGATCAGACACGAACGGAATTGATGACGTAGTGAACGGGTCATTGTGCGTGTCTGAGCGGGATGTTGAGCGCTCGGCTGATGTCCTGGGAGGTGTGAGGGAGAGACCCCCGCCACGTAAGGAAGTAGGGTTCTGTAGATCACCCATGTCAAGTCCCAAAGCATCAAGGCCTCCTGCTGAAAAGTCACTGAGCCAAGCATCTGAGACGACACTACCAGGAGTCGAGTATCCTGATGAACTCCAATCGAATAACGGCAAACCACCCATATTATCGTTAGCATCCCAACTGAGAGTGCCAGTGATGGGGGTTGATGGATAACAAGACGGATATTGCGACGTGTATTGGGTACACACTTGTGCGGCCGTGGTTCGCACATCACTGACCTAGAGCGTTAAAGTCAGTTTGGCTGCCGTTGACAATGCGCGCTGTTGGGCTGACCTCTGGGTCTCTTGCGGATTGGTCATTGCTGCACGAGCCTACCTCTCCTGAGGATACGGCCGTCGACCTTTCTTCCAAATATGGCACAACACCAGGGAGCTGCAGAATGAGATCAATAACAGGGCTGAATGGACACTTCAGTCAACCCCCATTTAGGACCTATTAGGTTTGTATATTTCTACAGATGTATCTACCTATGAGGTCCTGACAGGTTGGAAATTCCCAGCTGCCCATGGAGATTCTCCATTCTCCAGCA
>Ga0307518_10001849_pt1 | contig 15639 bp, 13 predicted proteins | sample 25_EM_MG_FD_203889 | JGI IMG/M metagenome (GOLD analysis project Ga0307518, IMG submission 203889) | Populus trichocarpa ectomycorrhiza microbial communities from riparian zone in the Pacific Northwest, United States - 25_EM | ecosystem: Host-associated > Plants > Roots > Unclassified | place...
CCATTTTTTATCTTGTCATAACTCAAAGGGCTTAACTATTCACTACATTGTATGACTGTAAGCAGGACTAGCTACCAAACAAGGGGCTATACTAAAAATCAAGCGGCGTGCTAAAAAACATACATTAGATCTCTCTCTCTCTCTCTCTTAATCACTCAAGATCTAGTAGCTATAAACCTTGAGATCTAGGCATATGAGTGGGGCAGGTAAATTGCCAAATTTGTCTCTATTGTTGACAATATAGGTTTCAGCACATGCAGACACAATTGCTTTTATTATTGGCTACAGTCCCTAATTTTGAATCTTTCCTTAGCTACAAGTCAAAGGTTCAGCTTCCACCAGCCTCATATATCAGAACTTATTTGTCGGTATGTAATAAGAGATGCATCAGCTACGTGGCTTGATCGATGATGTTGACCATTTCATCCATGAACCACGGGAGAATTATACTGTTAATGCCTACGCATTATAAAGACTGCTTTTTTGTCCATCAATAACAATTGTCATCGTAAATATGTTAGCATATGGATGGTGCGTTAGGAAAAGAAGACGACAAGAAGCACGTGCCTACTGCGCATGCCGTTCTGAGCACAGAAAAGAAGGTACAAATGTATTGAACTTTTGGCTGGTCTCGTAGGGTGACAATTTTTAGCTTAGACAGGATGAACGAGTTTCTAAGAAAGATAACTACACTGAAATTGGAATTATGAATATGATTTCTCAAATTAGGGCTTTTCAAAGTTTACTGACAACAAAGATGCGTAATCACAAAGCAGAAGCTTCCTATGTTATCATTATCTGGGCGGGCCACCGTAAAAGGAAATTTCACAGAAAATCATTTGAGCGAGACCCAATGGACCACTAGATTCAAACAACTTTTCTTTCCACGAACAAATCAAGAACAAGAGGACAGGCTCTTGATAGAGATCTGTCACTAGAGACCAAAAATGGTGGAATGCTGGATGGTGGTATGGGTTCACAGGAGCACTGTGCACCATAAGACAGGTAAATATACATGCATTCAAGCATATAAAAACCCAGAAACCAATAAGAAGGAGAAAAAGAAGGTTTCCCATGTGGATGAATGTCCAAGTAGAAATCAAACCATTTTTTACCATTCAAAAACAACAGTGACAGGACCACTAGACAATGACATTGGTGCCCCCCACTAAGTTACTTCATTGTCTCGTTCATTTATTTTTAGGTACTATTAGTGTTACCAACAAAAAAATACTACTGTAAGAACATAAAAAATCTTACTCTCTTGTTCATCAAAGTCGAGGCTAATCTCTGTGTCCCTAGCGCAGCAAGCGAGCCATCTTCTCATCATCATTTCTCGCTGTAAGCCTTCTTGTTCCCCTTTATCGATCCCTTTGGATAGGAAACAACTTTTCTATTGTCAGGGTCAGGGATGGACCTTTTAAAGGAGCTCAAGATGATCAAGGACACAATCCAAAAAGCTTCAAACAAGGCCCTCTTCCTGAAACAATAAACATCAAATACGTTTCTGTAACATATTCAGAGACATTTGTACTCAAGAGAAGTGATAAATGTTGCTGGGATTAGTGACACACCATGGCAGATGGAAATTGCTCTTTCGACATTGTAATCTCTAAAACAGTTTTGAATTAAGAGAGAGAGAGAGAGAGAGAAAGCCAAGATGCCCCTTTCCTTCTTCTTTGTTTCATTTCACAATAAAAAACCGAAGCTTCTTAGCCTCAGTTTTATGTTTAGACTGTTAGCTAGAAAGTAGAATGGAAGGTAAGGGAAAAAACGAAGGAAAAAAAAAAGAAGGAAAGAGAGAGAAATAAAAAGCTGCAACCTTTAAGTGAATTTTGGTTACAATAGAGGTTGAAGAGTAAAGCAGAGATGATTATGTATGCTTTTTTGGATTGGATGATTATGTATGCTCTTTTGGACTGGCAGTCAAAAAGTTGAAGAAGAAAAAAAGACAAGTGCCATGAACGTATGACTCAAGCTAGATTCACTGCACTGTTACCAGTGATCTTAAAACAGTAAGTGAGCAGAAAGTCTATGGGTATCGAAAAGGAAAGACCCAAATCCAAATCAAAGTTCAGTTCAAATCTTCAAATTGCAATCTGGGAAACACTCTGCTTGCTTTTTGTACACTTATATGTATGAAACCAGCCCCATACAAGAGCAAAAAAGGTGTCCTTCAAAATCCCAAAATATGAACCAAACAATGCCTTGGATGAAACAAGAAGAGAAGAAGAAATCACATGATCCAGGAAGAGAAAGATGAGAGGATAAAAACCCTTCTTAAAAATCATTGTAATATTGACAATAACTAATGTGGCTTCAAAAAAGACAATTACAACGAAGGAAAAGTAAATGGTTGGTAGAGAAACGTACCTTTGTCGAGGTGAATAATTCAAGAGCAACGTTCATGTGGAAGAGTAGCAGCAGTTCTTCAAAGCTTCTTCTGCAGTTGGAGAAGAGACACAGAACATGGCGCGTGTATGGGAGGCTTCTTGCTTGAAATTATGAGTAGAATAACAGTAATGAGAGTAACTACACTTAGATTATGAACCCACCAAGGATATCTCACATTTATTATATGCGAAGAAGGCACATGCTACTAGTATTTATATGACTATTGACTTCAACGCCAGAGCTGGACTCCCTTGTAGAGAGAGGAGAGCAAATCGTCAATGGAGACCGAATCATTTTATAACAAGAGAGAGAGATAGAAAGAGGGGTTGTTTTTCTCTCTCTTTTATCTGGAGAATCCTTTCTTTTCACCGGTGACCAGACGCGTCCTTAATTGATAATCGCTTACTACGTGCTACGTACCGTTTCACAATAACATGTCTTATTTACTAACACCATAGTTAATTGAAGGGGAAATTACCCTAACTCTTTTAATATTTAATGGTGATGATATTTTGCTTTAATTTTTTAAAAATTACACTTTAAAATAAATTTTAAATTTTAATAAAAAATAAAAATACTCTTATATATAATATAACTATTAAAGACCAAAAAACACGACATAAGACATTTATTTTGTGTCTTGAAATCTTCTCTTCTCTTCTGGGAATGAGCAAAAGTCAAAGTATAACAAACCCTAGCTCTAAATAATTGTTTGTACATGTTGAAATCCATGTCCAGTGCCTTTTTTTAATATCCCAACAAAACCCCTATCAAGTCCCTAAAAATAATATTTTTTTATACTAAGCTGATTGAACAATTTAATTTAAAAATAATTAAATTTAAATACGTTTAAAAATTTAATTTTAAATAAATTTTTATTTATTTTTAAAAAATACCATTTCAAACTTTTTCCAAACATGCGGCTAAGCATGACCAGCTAATATACTAATAAAACGTTTTATTTTTTTTCTTCTACAATTGAAGCCCTCTGAGTAGAATGCGGTTATGTTGCTAATCCATCTTGCTATCAAGCGAGGAATTTATTTATTTTTTTAATTTTTAATTCATACTGTAGTGTTGCAATCTTGAATTCTGGACCGATAATATATATCTTCATGCAATCAGTTTTTTGGACCGATAATACAAATCCTGCCTGCGGTCCATCCCATGATCATGAACCAATAGTAAATTTAGATTTCAAATTTCTACATGCGATGGCGAAGGCTACTGCACCCCTCCACCGTTTCAGGGCCAAGAAAAGAGGCGGTAGCTAGGGATGCGCCTCTTGTCGCCTCCTAGGCCGCTCGGTGCCCATCATTATATGCAGCTCTCTCTTGGCCCACTTCCACTTCTATCACGAGCGTCTGTGCTCCCCCCGCCCTTTTCTCACCTGCGGGGATAAATCATTCTTTACGATTCTAAATTCAGGTTTTTTTTTCTCTCACTTCTTGAATACAATTTAAAATTTGAAAAAATTACAGAACATTCTGTGACTTATTTATTTTTTAAAAAATTACGGTTTACATCTATCTTCATGAATAACCAAAGTTTATTATTCACAAAAAAAATCCTAATCAGTCAAAATCTTTTTTTTTTTCATGTAAGAATACAATCCCTAAACTCTAAATTTATTTCAAAACCCGTTTCTTCCCTACAAAAACTTCAATTTAATCTATTTATTCTCTCAGTTGCCCCATGATCAAGAGAAACCAATCACTTCTAAAACTCAAGTTACTTAAAAATAAAACTAATATGTTGAAAAATTAATTAATCTCTTAATTTAAGTAATTTGATTCATTTTTCATGGTCAATAAATTTGATGTGAAATGCTCATGAAGTTGGTAACTTGTAGCAAATTATGTTTGATAAGCTAATGTGACTGGTAATTGTGATGGTATCAAGTGATGCTTAATAAACCACGTGATCGATAATTAATTACTATAAAAGATTTTTTTTATGGACGCGGGAACTCTCTGATGGTAAAGTCGGTAAATTTATAGATTGAGAAAGTGTAATGATATTTTAAAGAGATAAACTTTGAAAATATGTATGCTAAAAATATTAAGGATAAAAAGATTGTGAACCTTTGACTTTAAGGATTCATGTTATATTTATAGGTCATGAATCTTTTTTTTTTGTGTAGAGGATGAGTTAAAATATAATTTCATCCTTGTGATATTTTAAGTTGTATTCTACTTAAAATAATACATACTGGATCAATATAAAATATTAAAGGACCCGCGTAAGATCCTGAAAAAATCCTTAACGAGTATTTGACTCGGGCCCATTAAAGATAAAAAATAGATTCATGTGTGTTGTCTGAATATATTGGACTTGGATGCGATCCCGAATCCCATCATGATAGATTATATAAAAATACTTTAAAAAATAAATATTACGTATCATTGTTCGCTACATTATCCCTTGCGTTATTTTTCTCTACGAAATGTAAGTATCCATTCCAATTAACAGAGATTAGTCCTTCCGGAGCATAGATTCCCTGGCTGAAAAAATTACCCATGTATGAAGCATTTCTTGCAATTACGTGACAAATGTATAACGAACAATATCCCAAGCAACCCATGACCTATACGAGTGAAGTAACTAAAGTAGATTTGGTTTACAATATAATGGAGGGTCACACAGTAGGATCCACTTCATGCTCGTTTAGTCAATTAAAATCCTGACAAATTTTTGAGAGACAAAAACGAAGGAAAGAAGAAAAGGAAGTTTCTTATTTCAAATTTAATTTCAGGCACTTTAAACAGCACCCATTGTTGTCAAAGTTTCAAATTTACATGTAAAATCATATGATTTACGAGTCAAATATATATCTAACGTGTAAAATCAGACTAAACACTTGAAAACTAATAAAATCAGACTTGGCTTGTGCAAAATCGGTAAAATCAGTATACTCGATTTGATTTTACAAGTTTATTAAATTTGTGATACGAACCAAGTCAGATCTGAATTTAGCCTTAAAATGTATGCTAGCCAGTTTTGCGAGATCAGACATATCTCTCAAACCATACATCGGATCAAGCTAAATTTGTACGTGGAGATACTATAAACATGATGTTATATTGTGGTAAATTTTTAGGTCAAATGAAGTTCAAGAGCATATATTATTTCATAAGGTCAAGATTGCTAGATAAATCTTGTCAAATCTGCCAAACTAAACATTCGTATACTATTTGGGACATATCTGGAGTTACAAGGGGAATTTTGTTACATTTCAAGTTAGGCTGAAAACTAGATATCTCAAGACTTCCAACCATATATGATAAGCCTAGTAATTCATTAAAAAAAAAACGTGTTTGATATGAGAACTAAAATCTGTCAAAAATATATGAAAAGTGAGTCATATTTTAGCTAGGTCAGTTTCCTTTACAGAATTGGAAGGTATAATCAGGCATGAGCAAACTGCTAATGGAAGTGACTGGTACAACATGCTAAATATCAAATATATTTTAGAAATGTTTGAAGAGGTGTACCATGCTAAATATCAACTAGATAGGAGAAATGTTTGAAGAGGTGAGAAAATTCTTGAGTTTTCTAAAGTCATATTGTGTGCTTCCTTCTTGAATTTCAGTTACATTTAACCTGGAGTTTTGAGTTTTATTGATAGGGAAGTTAATGTGATGGAAACAACCAAATTATTACTAAATTCTTGTGTATTTTCTACCGTTTACCGTTCAGTGATTTCATCTTTATATTGAAAAGTTTTGTATGAGACATTTATTTCTTCATATCATTAATTTCTTGATTTATATTTTCTATCTATCTATCTTATTGTCAAACATTGATAGCACCCACTGTCACGACATCCGAAAACTCACGAGGAGCCTAGCTCACTCAAGATTGAGAACCCACTCAAGCTGTCGAGAGGAAGAATGACAGCATCCAAGACCAGCTCTTCTCTTATGCTATTCAGGGTTTTTGGGCAGAAGAGATTTTCTTTCTTTTCTTTTTATCTAATTTTATAAAGTTAAACTTGCAAAGCGTACAATAACAGCTCCAGTTTCACTTCTCGTGTACCGCATATTTTCAAACTACTGGAATTTCAAAAGCAGAACTCTATTGTTATATTCCAATTCAAATCAAGTTCATTTATCGAACTCCTTCTGTTTTATTTATCATTTTCTTCTAAATTTTACCCTGGGTTTATAGCCGTATTAATCACATGGGAATCAAAGTTAAGTAGGGAAAAACAGTAATTAAAAAAAAGAAACCATGGGAATCGTAGCATAAAAAATACATTGCGTTGATGAATTTAGGGGATCTCATTACTTGCATTTCTGATTCCATGAACAAAATGCAAAATCTTAAATTAAGATTATCCTCATGCCCGCCTAAGAGACTCTGTCCTGCTTTCACAGGCAGACCAAGATAGCATAATTTACAAAGACTTCAAAGTAATCTTACAGAATTCTGTGCTTCGAACCGCAGTTGTGCTTTTATGCCCTGCATACTACCATCATCTGACCTACAGCCTGCAGTTGAAACTAGCGGCTGTGCTCACACTACCGAAGAGAAAAATCCTCACCCCATCAGGATACTAGATCACCCGTTATCTCACCTGCAGATATTGAATTAGGATTTAACATTACAATGGGCTGGAAAAAATAAATGAAAAAATAAAAATCTCCATATGAACTTGGAGTAAATATTGACATGATGTGAGCGATGTTCTTCATATTAAAGGTTTGGCATTTCTCTTCTTAATTAATTACCAAGCAATGTGTTGTTTCTCAAAAAAATTGATTCAGTTACTGACAAATCAAGAGAGATTGAACATTATTAGCTTTCAAGACACGAGCGATCTTCTTCTATACAGGAATCAAATTACATGGATGGAGGCAGAAGATAAAGAGAAGCAACTTTTTTGCAATGGACTGTCTGACCACCCCATTGACTAAGTTTTTGAGCAACAGTAATAGCTTTGCTTTTCTTACCATGCATGCATTTGATAAAGTAATCCAACTCTGGAAAGCAAATTGTTCCTTGAGCTAAAGCTGATGGCTGTTGATACACGAAAAATGAAAAGTGATGGTGGTCAGGATCATTCCTTGGCTTTGCCATCTCAACCACTCTCCTATACCCTTCTCTGTCATAACAGGCAAGCATATTTACACCAGCCACTGTCAATCCTCGGTCCCAAGCAGAATTCAGAATCTGTGGGAACAAATGACAGTTCATCAACTCCTTCAAACGCATAGAAGTAACTAAAGCAGTTCATGAACATGAGCCAAAAGTTGCTAAGAATATCCAAGATACTAAATAGCCTGAGGAATAAACCAAGTTAAGGGATCCCACAAACAACATCACCTGCCAACTCAAGCCTTCTGGATCAACAAGTGCTTCGTCATTCTCAAAACCTGAAACTGGCAATCCTGAGCAGACAAACTTCATTATCACCGAGTGTTTCTTCAAAACCTCAAAAACTGGAGAATATCCGTCCTGGTTTGTCGGGTTATAGTATCCTGCTGTTAGCTCTGCTGCATGGCTTGCTGTCCTGTACCACCAATAAACTGCAGGAACCTGCACATGCATCAACGTGATTGAAGTTCATAAGAAACCATATGTTAGTTTGGATAGAAGACAATATAGATTCATTTTTTTCACATAAACCACCTCCAAATCCACTATCCACTTGATTAGAGTTCTAAAATGCATAAAAAAATCATCTCCAAAATCTACCATTTGTGATCAACCAGCTGGAAATGAAAGTGTAGTTAAATCCCACACACAACATAAACTTACAAAAACACTAATCCAGTTGGCCAGGGCTGCCCAACAAACATGTCAGTGAAATGTATCAATCCTATAAGTGTTGTTAATCAAACCAGACAAATTGGTATACCAGAACGAGGAAGCTCGGGAGCTGTGTTTATCAAGGCTAAAAAAATGTGTTTTTCTGGGATGGAAAATAAGGCAGGATGGCCAGGTTGGTGGCGGGCAGAGACTTGTGCGAGGTCCTGTTGTCATAAGAAAACTGAGACCTAAATGATTTTGCAATTGCAGTTCCCGGGAGGACTCTGAGGTTTTGTATGACAAATGAGAGATAAAATGAAAAGGAGACAAATTTATGGTGAGAAAGCTGTCTGGATTTATATGAAAATGCAAGATACAGATAAACATGAAGTCAGTGTTAAACCTTAATACAGAGCCCCATCAAAACCAAAGTGCAATGAACGAAGGACAAATTCTATACCAGCTTTGCTTTTTTGGCAAGGCAGATTGGAGAGGAGTCTAGTTGTTGACAATTTACAGAGGAGATGAAAGATCAAGGTGAACAAGTTTTGGCACATTGTCTCAGCTTAATTTGATTTGTGGGCTCATGGTTCGTTATACAGTTTATTAAATTTTTTGGTGCTAAAATTGTTCAAGATAGCATATATCTCAACCCGCCCCAGTGTCCCCAACCCAATGAGAAAGGATTTGAGCATCTCTTTGGATGCATCTAGAATTGATCCAGGGCATAATAGAAGTGGAATACCATCAGTGACACTGAAAGCGGTGGAGCATGATGACGGTGGCAGTAGCAATTGTATCACCATGCAGGTGACGTGACAAAGCAAGCTGGGCAGATTGTGGAAATTATTTTATATTATTTTATTCATTTACCTATTTCTAAATAGTATCTAGAGTCTAAAAAATATTCAATTTCTATTTGTTAGAAATAGAATATAATTTTTTTCAATTGTAAATTTCTAATTAAGAACAATACTTATTAGAATCAGGTATTAGGTCTCGTGTCAATTGCAAAATATCTTCTTTTTTTTGTTACAACACTTAAAAAAGTTTGGATTGGAATAACTAAAGAAGGGGAAGGAAGAAAGTGAATCAGTATACCAACATGGACCATGGATTTCTCTAGGATTTGGATCATAACTATCTTTTAAGTGGATTAGTAAAAGACTAGCATTCCTAACAATAGTACAAAATCATTCTAAAATCCAGTTCAAGAAGTTCTAAATGCACAAACCTTGATGATGATTTTTGTATCCTCAAATGCAAAGCTTGCGAGAGACAAAACATTATCGGCATGGTCTATCAGTGACTGGGAATACCAATGGAGGAAAAAGCGACCAAAGTAGCTATCATAATCACCTCGTTCACAGAAGAATCCAGTTTCATGTGGCCTTGAATTATACTGACCAGCATTATCAGGCCCCCTAGCCCAAAATGAATGTCCACGCAATTTAGCTGCTTTGCGAAGATTTTGTTGTGAATATTTATCATAGCACTGTACAGAAGCAATCAGCATTGGTCATGCACGATGAACATCAACTAAAATCAAACTATATTGAAACCATATACAATAGAAGAACCAGTAATAAAGAGCAAGAATATAAGAAGCAAAATAGACAAACAATGCACAACATCAAGCTAGGGTTTCCAAGCAAGAACATCGCATATTAACAGAATATGGCATCCATGATGCAGCACTAGCTAAAGTTGGATATATTCTTCTTTCAGAACTACATCCCAAAATTAAAAACTATACTGCTATACTTTAAATAAACAATATAAGTAGGTAACTCCAACATGAATACTTGAAGGCAACCAATGAAATGCTGATAGCTCACAGGCTGGTGGTTGCATAAGAGTAAGTACTCTTAAGGATCAAGTCTCTTACAGACAATGAGGCTGCTGATAAGCTGATATATTTTCTAAAGAAGGATTATCAAATAGCACATAACCATTTGCATGAGACAAAACCCAAAACCACTTTCACTTTACCAAAAATAAACTAAAGAAGGTTTTAAATTTTTTTCTTCATTTTTCAGAACCGTAGGTTGTCATCAGCACAACAAACCTGCATAACACATACAGCCTTCATGTTTATTTTCCATCAGTATTGGTGGATGAATCAAACTTAGAATCCGATCCCATTCAATATGACAAAGATTCAGTTCTAAATACACAATAAAGATAGACTTCAAGCAGTAGAAAAATCACAAGATAAAATTTCTCCAGCCAATTTTCCATTACAGTCAATGTACAAGAAACACTAAAAATCAAAAGCTTTGCAATGAACTTCAAACAAATACAGCACAGGAGAGAGACATGCATATCATGGGTTAACATAAAAAGATACCTGAAACTCACCGATACCAGGATACCTCCATCCTATCCTTTCTGAAAAGGATGGATACTTCAGTTCCCCAGACGGTCCAAGTCCAATTTCAATAGCAGTAATAAGGCCCTCTGTGAACAAGTCATTAAACTCCGTCCGGAAGCTTCTCATGAAGTCAAAATAAACCTGCATATAATTAAGAATCACAATATGAAATAAAAATAAAATAAACTGTGCAGGCGCCATAAGGTACAGAAAGTATGTTCAATGACTTGAGTTTGGCGTACTCAGCATAGAGCTAAAAGGCTGATGAAAGCATGCCTTAAAGTCTTTCTTCCAAACCTTTCTATTTCTTTACTCTTTTCACATAAGTTATGCCTATCCTATCACTCCCTCATAGAACTAGAAACGATGAAATCTAGTTAGCTTCATCAAGTTAGCAGAAAAGTAAAAGAACAACCTCCTACTCTAACATGAAAATGCATTATTTTGCATCACACGACCTAAGGTAGTGTTGATAGCCTACATTTTATAATTACTATTTTGAGAGAGAGACAGCAACAGTGGCAAGAGGAATAAGAGAAGTATAGAGACAATAATGTAATAGATGCTAGAAGAAAACACCATGAAAAAAAAAAGAGATGTTGGTGGCTACATGGAAATTTTTTTATATATACCTCTATACCAGTTCTTCCCTTTAGAACTCGCTCTTTGTCAATGCCCCAAGATAGACATTCAGTGTTCCTCCTTCCTTCACGATCTGTGAAAAATATGTCCTGGTTATCTTTCCCAATTTCTAAAACCCATTGGGGGAGGGAGATCAAAACATCGCCAGAGTCAGTTCCTCCATATTCATGAAATGCCATTACAACCTTCAAGATTTAAGACAGGTTTGAGATTTAAATACCATTCAACAACCAGCAGAAAGGTGTTTTCCATATAAGAACAGGGCATTTAATGAGGAAACCAGTGAAGAAAGTTTCTGATAAAATAAATACATATTCTCATAAGAAAAACAAAGGAGCATAAGAATTCAAGGAAAGAATTGATGCATGCACCAGAAAGGTCCTCAAAGCCATGCTTTGCCATAGTGGAAAAAACTATTTGTTTAAAAATGGAGTTTAACAAAATCATGATCATATAGAATAAGCAATTTATCGATGAATGTTATTTTGATGAAAGTTTCATGCCTTATGATGGTCTCCATTAGATTCCAGTTTCCAACCAAAATAACAGGTCCATTCCATTTTGACAAAAACGTATAAGATCACTTTTGCTGGGGAAAGGATAAAAATACATGTTAAAAGAACCAGAATGGAATGATTAAGTATCTGTTAATCTTTCTTTTTTTTTTATTGTAGTACACACACATACAAGTCAAATAAATCATTAGAACTCACCTGCAACTTCAACTTGAATTCTTGGATAATGTTAAACAATTCCCTATAGCCAGACCACGCATACTTCTGAGGACTCCATGCCTCAACAACTCCCCACCAGCACTCCACAACCACACCATCCACATCTAAAGACTTCATGTGACTTAACTCCTGTCTGACTCCTTGTGGGTCAATCAACTGGCAGCAATTGTTGATAAACCCATTCTGCTACCATGATTCAACAAATCAGCATCCACGGAAAACATTAGAAGATCAACACAAAAGAGAGAGCCAATCCTTGCACAAAATGTTAAAAAAAAAATGACACGAACAAATAAATGCCACTGCATCAACAATTCAAATCAAACCAGACACTTACTGCAAGCATTACATAAACAGGGACATAAGAATTCTCCGTGAAATCGTTTTGGTGCATGCCAGAATGAACATCTTGTATAAGCTGCACCACAAACACACCCAACAATCAACCACACTATCAAACAAACATATTCCGATAACATCAAATTCAATAAATCAATCAATTACCTGATCAGCATCCAAGCATTCAATGACAGAATTAATGGGACTCGTACTTGTGTACTTCTCATTCCTCGAATTCTCTCTCTCACTAATCACCATCGAATCAAGCGACCCCGGTGACAAGCTCTCATCAATTCTAAGAACCGACGGCTGACACTCTTTCACCGCACAATTCTTTAGCAATGGACTTTCCACTGGCCTCACTCCAAATGATCCCTTTTCAAACACATTAATTACAAATTATCAATCAAAACCCTAATTTTCAACATCACGAAACCCAAATTCAAGCAAACGACTAGCATACTAACCGTATGTGAAGGAGGAGGCGATTGGCGATAAGTGGTGCCATCCGTTTCAACAGTCCAACCAGCCTCACGCGCTAAAGCAGCGAGAACATCATTCATATCAGCACGCGCAGGGAGAGGGAAATTACCGTACTGTCTAAGACCAGTGAGCATTCTACTTGTAATAGCACGACGGTGTCGTTCCCGAAGCTTGGTTCTCTCCTTTTCTTTCTCTCTCTCTCTCTTACCTTTACCCGAGGCATTGGGAGATGAAACAGCGGAGGTGTTATCAGCTGATGCAGCTGCGGCGGCAGTGGCGGCGAAGCCTCGTGGACGGCGGGTTTGAGGGTGAGGGTGAGGGCTAGGGCCTGGTTGGACGGGGTGGGGTAGGTGAGAATACGGGTCGGGTTGGGGAATTTGGGTTTGCTGAGGGTTGATTAGGAGATCTTGATTACTGTTGTTTGTGTTCATTTTTTTTACATTTGGAGCCAGTCTCTGTGTAGATTTTAGAGCTGAAGAAGGTTTGGTTTGGTATTGTTTTCTATTTTTTTATTTTTTTATTACAGTTTTGGCTCATGGCGTTTGTTTGTTTCTTTCTCAGGCAAGGCGAAGCATTCTCTGCAACTTGTCTGCTTTATATTTTTGTTTGTTTGTTTGTTGGGCAATTTGGCGTTGGGCTTTATTTTTATTTATTTTATGTTGGGCTTCTTAAGTAATAATATATTGTTATGTAAAGGGCCCATGTTACATGGTGGCCGACAACAAAGAAGGAACAGCAAGAAAAGCTCAAAGTCTTTTTGTCTTCTTGTAAGAAAGAAAGACTTTTCATTGATTTGTTAAAAATAAATTTTAAAAATTAAAAAAACTTTTTAAAAATCAAATTTTACCACCGTCCAAACACTCCTTTAAATATTCAAAAGAAACGAAGGGTGGATGGATAATTAGGATGAAGGAAGGGCTATATTTAGGAAGGGGCACTTGGAAAGGGGATGAAAGACGTTTTCTTATTAGGGAGAAAATTATACCCATAATTCCAACATGGTCTGGGATCGTTTTTCTTTGTCATTGACTATCTAGTTAGGTCTTAGAGGCCTATAATACCTTGAATCAACCTAGAAATTCTAGGTGTTATTTAATTGAGTCCTTAGTTATAGCTAATTGAATCCTTTTTTCTATTTCTAATCCAATCCTTGAATTCAATAAATTTTCATTATTATCCTTAATTCAATTTGAGATTTATTCCAATTTGGTATCACAGCTAGGTTTTCCTTGGTTTGCAATATTCGATGGAACCGAATGTTCCGATTATTGAAACCGTAACCAACTTGGATCATCAGCAAGAGGAGGAACAACCAATTTATTGAATGAGACCGAGCCACCAAAAGACCAGCAACAGATTCAATTGAGACCAGTGATGTTAGATTTCCCACAATTTAACTGCGATAATCTCATGAGTTGGGAATATAAATCTAGCCCTTTTCTCAATTATCATAACACATCATATGTTATTCATGGCAAGCTTTCACATGGAGGGGAGGGCGATAACGTGGTTTCAGGAAATGGAGGAGACGAGAGCATTGACCAGTTATGAGTTGTTTGTGAAGGCCATACAAATACAATTAGAGATTTCATCACATGCAATGGTGGGAGGCTTAAACCCTAAAACGATGAGGGTGAAGGCAAGGATTAACAGTCACTTCCTCGTTTTTGTTATTGATACAAGGAGCACTCGTGATTTTCTCTTCCCAAGCATAACTAAGAAGGCTAGGTTGGAAATTTTATCGCAGTCATCCGTAGGGGTAAAGATTATGGAATAGAAATAGAGGCCCTCGTAATCTAGCTAGGAGGGTGTGATATGGTGTTAAGAGTTCAGTGGCTGAAGGGATTAGGATCCATTTTGTGGGATTTTTAGAGTAAACCATAAAAATTAGACTAATTAGGCTTAAGATGGAACTAGAAGGATTGGGAGCTCCAGAGTCCGAGATTGAAAATCTATTGGTTTCATAACCTTCATGGAGAAGATATCTGATTGAATCAAATACTGGGATCATCAAATTTTGTATTACTTTCGAAAATAAAATACACGGTGGTGAAGAGAAATCGTTACAAGTTGGATCCCTGTGAGAATAAGCACCAAAATAATGGAAGGACTGATATTAGATGCTTGATGTTTTCAATCTGATAAAAGAGCCTCTTTGCTGAATATATCATTTGGGTTTCTAGGCCAAATGAAAAAAAATGGAATGAGCAAAAATTCTACCCCACATACAGCCGACCACCTCAAACCATGGTTCAGTCCATTTCAGCCAGAATTTAACGTTAATCAGCTTGCACTGAAACCACAGAAAAATCACCTGTGCTGTAAGAAAAGGACTGAACTTTTGAGACATTTGTCATGCTGGAGAACTTGGTGATGGCAGGAGTTCCTGAGGTCATCAGGTAGCTGCTTGTAAACTGGTCGCCTTAGTTTTCAGCAGGCGATGATTCAGATCTACAAATATCACCACGACAAAGTGGACATACCCTGCAAACCATTAAAAAGTAAGGCAAACGACTAGATAATACACTGCCAAAATAACATTAAAACTTAAAAGAAGAGGGAGCAATCTGACATTATACCAGCAGCTAGCATGCAAAGCATTTAATCTGCATAATAATGTTCTCATGGGGACAGCCAGTGGTTATGAGTTGTGACTTTTAAGACCCGGTGTTGTCATGTTAGTAACAAATTTCCTCTTACGAGTTACAATTTGCACTCAATTATACAAGTCAGGCAAGCCATTGGATATAAAAAAAAACGCCAGCAAAGATAAAAATCAGGCCAACCTCGAGGTTGCAATCAAGCAAATACCAACAAAAAATCTGTGGCTGCATATTTGAAAGACACGCAGAACTCACAGCACCCAGAAAAACCCAAAAGCCCAGGTCCATTTTAAGATTTCTAGTGATTCAACAAGAC
>Ga0307518_10001850_pt1 | contig 15639 bp, 11 predicted proteins | sample 25_EM_MG_FD_203889 | JGI IMG/M metagenome (GOLD analysis project Ga0307518, IMG submission 203889) | Populus trichocarpa ectomycorrhiza microbial communities from riparian zone in the Pacific Northwest, United States - 25_EM | ecosystem: Host-associated > Plants > Roots > Unclassified | place...
AAAAAAAAGAGCAATTAATACAATGAAGATCAAAATTGAATAAAAAACTAAGTGAAATCAAATGTTGAGGGATAAAATTAAAATAATAATAATATAAAAGGTTAAAAAAGAGCATTTAAAAGAATGATGATCAAAATTGAATAAATAAATAAATAAAATAAAATACTGAGGGAAAAAAAATTGAAAAAATAAACAAATCAAGAAAATGATAAAAAACAGCAATCAAAATGATGATTACCATATTTAATATAAAAATTAAAAAAAATCAAATGGAAATAGATGAAATTAAAAAACAAATTTGAGGATGATTTTAAAATAAATAGTAAATTTAGAAAATCAATTAAATGCTTAATTAAAGGAGAAAGTTGAAATTGAGAGTCAAAATTAGCCTAAAAATGAAGAATTAAAGAACTAAGGACTGAAATGAAAGCAATGGAAAAATCAGAAGGCCTATGGTAATTCAATCAGGGGCAAAATTGAAAGCAATTAAGATAAAAATGGTGAAAATTGGTGGAAAATAGAAGGACCAAGTGCTGAAGTGCAAAAGGCGCTGGAATGAGATGACAAAATTTGAAGTTTGGGTGAAAACCTAATTTTAATTAAGGAAAAAAAATGACATTGTTTTATATTAAATGAAATTGTGCATTTTGTTTAAATTCGGGAATAACACAATTTGAACATTCAAGGAAAACGACACTGTTTTGTTTCGTAATCTGGAGATTTTCTAGGTAGCAGAAACGATTGACTCTTGTGTAATTTTCAGGTTTAATTTTTGATCCTAATTGATTTTATTGACCACTCAAAAACACAAGAAACATGTGCTCCAACATGCAAACTGTAATTGTGGCATAAAATATAATAATCAAGGTTGTCAAAAACGTATTTTTGACACGATACAAAAAATACAATATAAACTCGGATTGTAAAATCGTAATTTTTTTTTTCATACATAATTCAAGCACTTCAAAATATATGATTCAAATAAAATTCAAACACCTCAAAATGCATGGTTTGAATAAAAATAAATACATAGTTTAAGTAACTTAAAAATACAATACAATCACTCATGTCCATAAATTTTCATTAACTAACAATTAACAAACTTAAGATAAATAATTTGTTGGTGTGTCATGTAAAGTAAAACTAGCTTCCTTCATCTTCCTCGGTATTCCTCAAACATTCATCAATATCATTACCTTCTGGAGGATTATTAGTGTCACTACTAGTACCAACGCTAATATTGTGAACATTAGTGCTACTACTAGTACTAACACCAATATTGTCAATATTATTTAACTCAAAACTCCTTGAATTCTTATTAATATTTATACCATATTGCTATCCCACATCAAGACTATTACTAGAGGGATTTTTTCTAGATGCCTTGTGTTCAATAATTCAAGAATCAATTTAAATCAGCCCTGTAATCAATTCAAACATGATTATTAGAACCAAATCATAATCAATACAAACACATCTTATATATTTTATAAACATATTTTATTTTGGAAGCATCATCAATAAATAGTTAATATATATCAAATTGCATATCAACACACTGTAAATATCACAGTGAAACTAGCCAAAAAAAAAAAAAAAAGGAAAGAAATTCTTGCATGCTCTTTATAAAGCTCACGGGGAGACTGTATATGCAATTATTAAAGATGATTGGGAATGACATCATCGACGTTATATAAAAAATAAGACTATCAAACTAAGGAAAAAAGGCTATAATTATATAATAATGCTTCTGCTGTAGAGCTAGACAAAATAGAGTTGGCTGATGGCAAATAGCCTGACAATTATTGTCAAAAAATGCTTATCCAAATGTTTGATTGCTAAGAAAAATCCTGTGACCAAATGCAACAAAGAAGAAAAAGAAATGTAAAGCTATTCCATAACAACTTAAATATGGAGTATCAAATGCCACCTTAACAAAATGTTTGGCCCATAAACAGTGTAATCAATGCTATTGTAACTCCTTAAATATTCAATATGATCCTTCAAAACTCAATGAATGAAAGATGCTTTTATGTTTATGCATGCTGGTATACGCAAAAGCTTTAATATTAACTAGCTGAAATTGGAGGGGCAATTAATTTATAATATTATACACCAAATATTTTTGCTAGCAGAGAGGCAAATGCTTAACATGCATATAATTCTCTGTCCAGGTCAGGCCAGCAAGGTTGGTGAATTCATTACCTAATTCAAGCCTTGAGCATATTGACCAGACTTAACCCAGAACTTAATGAGGAGTGTAAATTAAAGAGAGAACACAGAAAAAACCCAGAACTTATTGTCTTCTGCAAATTTAAGTTTTGCTTGATGATTTTAAATAGGAAAAATTACACATTACTTCTCTGTTTTTACACTCTCTGTTCTCTCACAATTTATATTCCACAATCCACAATCTATAAATTAAGTAACACCTTCTCCTAAAAAAATCACCAGCAAATTTCCAAGTACCCTAAACCAAGAACAGCTTCACAGATCTATAGCAACTCTATCAACTTTTGAAATTTTAATTGATTTAAATTAGCCCAGTTTTTTATTGGAACGAAGTAGAATTACTGGAACAATTAACAAAGGAAAAGACTTGCAAAGAAGTAGAATTACTGAAACGAACTCAACAAAGGATCAAACTCAAGCAATTAAAAGTAATTGTCTATGATGATGGGTGACCATCTTTGTGTCATACATTCAAGTAAGGAGAGAGAAGAAGGAGAAAGCAAGGAACGTGACAAAGAACAACCAGGGCTAAAAATCCTTTTCCAGCAAGAAAAATTCAATATAAGCAATTAAGTATTACTTGTTGATGAATAGTGATTCAGTGAAAGCTGAAAAGAATGCCGTTAATGATGGGAAAAAAAGGAAAATGTTGTTGACGAAGAGTGAAGACTGAAGAGAAAGCTGTTGAAGTGTTGATGACGAGAAAAAAAAGGAAAGTGCTGTTGATGAAGAGGAAGCCATCGATCTCACTGTGGTTGGTTAATTGTTGAATCATTAATGGTTGAGAGCCTGAGAGTATGAGATTGAGAGAAAGAGATTAGGGCAAATGTTGTATGTGGCGTGTACTGTGTAGCTAATAATGACGTGGAGGGCTGGAAGGTTTTATATGTTTTTTTTGGTTGAAATCGTAAAACCGGTTCTAAACTCGTGATTTCACTCAATTTTACCCGATTTTAATCCAATTTTATCAATTTTCGAGTTTTTAAAGCGATTTTACACGTTAAACATGTATTGACTCGTAAAATCGTACGATTTTACGAGTCAACTCGTGAATTTAACAACCTTGAATAATGATTTAATCTTTCGAATCCACTTAAGATCTCGAGCCAAAGATCTCGAGTTTAACACTCAATCAACATTTTTTCCATATCAGAAACCTAATTTTTCCTTTCTTAGACAGATCCAGCTTTAACCTTATTCTCTCCCCCAAATCCAAGCAAAATATCATAATTATTGGCCTTAAATGAAAGAATATTACCTTCCTTGTGCCTAATCTTTCAACCTTTTCAGAAAGCAGTGACTAGCTAGGGGTTAGGTAAAATTCACTCTCCCAAATCTAAAACAGTATACCATAATTGTTTATGTATAATGTTTATGAATGTATATTTGGACTTAATAACAAGTTTATTATATCTATCAAGATTTGGACAAAATAAAAAAGCCCATTGGACCGACATATCCAAGTTTCAAAAGCTCAATTATCATCATCGATATGGGTTCAATGCCTATTTTTGACAACTTCGACGCAACTTTCTTTTTAAGTGATAGACGTCATTTTCGACTTGTCTTTTTAGAGGGACCAATGTCAAATTTTTTAAAAAATAAATAAGCAAAAAATAAAAATTAAAGAAAGGGCTAAAAAAAATTAGGATAATCAATGGCAATCAAAAAGATAAATTTAGAAGAAAGCACATAAGTAAAGGTAGCCTTTCATAAGAAAGGATGCTATAAGAGTAACATCGTTCTTCTCTTAAGCATAAATAACCCCTTACATGAATCTTTGGAACCCGTGAACATTTTAGGATCCCTAGTTTTCTCTAATTACTAGGTGGCGACTCCCAATTTTCCACGATATACATATTTACCTCCGTCATGACGTCCACCAAGGTGCGACAATAACAATTAATGGATCATGAAAAAACATTATGTATTATGTATTTATTACTGTAGTATATAAACTAGTTATGGACCCGTGTTATGTCGGGAGCCCAATTTGTTTTCCTATGACTCAGGTCATAGAACTGACTGGATCAAATAAGTTGATTTCGTTTTCATTAGATGATAAAAAAATAGGCAATAATAACAGATGAACCAAATTAAATAAAAACGCTCATGATAACCTAGAAAAAAATATTTTTCCAAACAAGGATAAATGATATAGCTTAATTCTCAACCCATTAAATACGGAAGGATGAAGTTCGGTAAAAAAAACACCTAAAAAAATCAGGTCGAGTCAACCCGAATTAGCATGACAAACCTATAACCTCTTAATCAAGGTTAAGCCAAGTTAGGTCATCTCGTCAAGCCCGTGGTCCAGGTCATAAGAAGGGGATAACTTGATAGAAAAGAAAACAAAGAAAATCAAAAAGCTTTTTTATTTATAAAAAAATAAGACCAGTGTCAACTTGTGTGAACTCTTCAAACTCATGACCTGAGTCATTAGATTGAAAGTGCCCTACTTGGAAAGTCAAGAAACTTAATTCCTAATAAATTAAATGTTGAAGGATGAAAATGAAAAAAAAAAAGTTTCAACTATACAAAAGGATTGAAAACAAAGCATAACAATTAAAAGAATAAGGATCAAAATTGAAATACAAAATACAAATAATTTTTTGATTGAACGGTGAGATTGAAAAGAAAAATCAATTTGACCAAAGGCCCAAAAAACAATCAAAAGAATGAGAACCAAATTAAAACAAAAAACATATCACAAATTGCGATTGGAGGATAAAGTTGAAAAAAAAATCAAAGTTTTACAAAAGGGCCAAAAATAAAAATTATAAATCAAGAGAAAAAGCACCAAAATAAAAATCCTCATAAATCATATGACAACTATGAAATTATACATGGCCAACATATATTTCAAGGGGATGGGAAAGAAAAAAAGGGAAAAAAGAGAAAAACAAAAGTGTCGACGACGACAAATAATGCCATCACGACCACATGCATCGCTCTAAAAGGAAGAGGAAACAACAAAATTTCCAATATCATGTAGTAGGGGTATTTGGCTACCGGGAGGCACCACAAGCGCTACTTGAAAGGCGCAAACGCCTCTCACTAGGTAGCACGAGCCAACCATGTTTTGTTTTGTTTTTTCAATATTTATACAATTACCAAATTGCCTCTTTGTTAACCTGAAAATAATGAAAAAAACACTGTCAAAATGTGAAATATTCCCTTGAGGCCAGTTTTAAATTTTTTTTAACTTCCAATGGTATTTTGGTTATTTCATTGTGTTTTTTTTTTGTTTTTTTATTTTTCTATATTTATAAAAAATACTAAATTACCCCTCATCTAACTTGATAATAATAATAAAAAAAACATTGTGAAAATATAAAAAAACCTTGGACACCGGTCTTAAAAATATTTGCTTTCAAAAGCACTTTGGATGTTTTATTATGCTTTTGAAATGAAAATAAAAATTATTTGTCATCGATTAATTTAGCAATGACTAATACACCTTGTTAATTGACATCATTGCCTCCAATTGCCAATTTAATATTTTTGGGTGTGAAGGGAAAAGATATCATTACATTATTCCAGTGAACAATGTAAATGAGTATGGTGTACAATGTTTTTCCAAGATTGATTTAAGTTTTGTTTTGTTTTTTTTTTAATTTTCTATATTTATGAAAAATACTAAATTATCTCTCAACTAACTTGATAATATTAAAAAATATTGTGAAAATATAAAAAAACCTTGGACACTGGTCTTAAAATATTTCATTTCAAAGACATTTTGGATGTTTCATTATACTTTTGAAATGAATTTTTTTTTATTTGTTATCTATCAATTTAATAATGACTAATGCGCCTTGTTAATTGATATCATTACCTTCAATAACCAATTTAATATTTTTAGGTGTGAAGGGAATAGATGTCATTATATTGTTCCAATGAACAATGCAAATGAACATGTGTATACAATGTTTTTACAAGATTGATTAGGTTTTATTAACGAGTTAGTTAATTAAATCTAATTAATAATTTCTCTTATTACATTGGTTATGTGATTCTTCTTAATTAGTCATATAAAAGTATTTTCAATTTTTTTATATATATATATATATATAGAAAATGGGTTTTAATTACAGAAAAAAAAAAGTTAGCAACACCCAATTTAGTAATGACTAATGTACCTTGTTAATTGAAATCATTGCCTCCAATAACTAGTATAATATTTTTGGATGTGAAGGAAAAAGATGTCATTATATTATTCCAGTGAACAATACAGATGGGTAGATGGGTATGTATGTACAATGTTTTTCCAAGACTAGTTAAGTTTTGTTTTCGAGTTAATTAGTTAATTAAATCTACTTATAAATAATTTCTAAAATTACATTGGTTATGTGATTCTTTTTATTCATATAAAAGTATTTTTAATTTTTTCATTTCCGGAAGTTCACCCCAAATTTGGATATTATGATATATATATATATATATATATATATATATATATATATATATATATATAAAATGGGTTTTAATTACAGAAAAAAAAAAAGAAGAAGTTTGCAACACCCATGGCACCCTAGTCATTTGCGGAAGTTCACCCCAAATCTGGTACATATATGGATATTATGATAGATATAGAAAAATATGGGCTTTAATTACAGAGAAAATATTAGCAACACCTATGCCACCTTTCCTTTTGTCTTGCATTTTTTATTAATGAATTCACGTTATAAATCCTCATTCTAACCCTATATAAATCCCTTTCCAACGAGGTGTGTTCACACTTTCTTGATCAAGAACATAAAGACTTCTAGTGTGTAGAGCCTTGCTTATGATGGCTAAGATTTCTTTCACCCTTTTCTTCATCCTTGTCCTCATTTTCTCAGGTGTGTTCAGTCATCCTTTATAATATGTTTAATATGTGGGCAGCACTGGTTAGTAAATGTATATTAAAACCATAGATATAAAACCTCAATCGGTATATGACTCGACCCAAAAGCAGGATCATGAGTTGGATAAGTTATTTCGGGTAGATCCAAATCAATTTAAAAAAAAATCCATCGATAATCTTGCTTAAGAAAGAGGTAAGTATAAAAGGTAAATACGATAATAAATACACAAAAGATATAATAATAATAAGATACTCATATTAGCTTAAGAAAGAGAACTGACTTAATTGTTGGAGAGGTGATCAGAAATCAATTTCCAGTCCGGTCTAATCTTGCTTTTACAGGTATACCAACATCTCAGGCCGAGAATTCTCTAGTTTTCACAACAAGGCAACAACACACAGAAAAATATTATGGTGCTGTGCACTTTCCTTCCTACCTTTTTCTTGCTTGGTTCTAAGATTTTCTCAGTTATTGATTCGCAGGAGAGGTGATATGATTCACAAGATTAAACTTGTTTGAAACAAGAATTTCTTTCCTTTTTCAGAATTTAAACAAAATTTCTTCGAAGGTCAACCTTTCCCCGTAATCGTAAACCAACTTCTAGCTAGGCAATTCGCTTAGAATTCTCATTACTTTCCTCGTAACATTGATTACATTTAATCTGACTTCACTGTCTATATATTTTATTAAATCTCATTACTTATATTTTTGAAAATTTGATTTATTGGGTTGAGTATTAACATTGTTTTTTTCATTTTAAGTGACCATGAATGTTTGTAAAGTAATTTATCGATATGTTTATATCATAATTATGTGTGTGATATATATTGCTTCTCCATTATTGAAGTCTTTCACGAAATTTATTTGTCATTACCAAATTGATTAATAAAAATTATGTTTTTTTTTATTTTGATTGCACAGCAAAACAACTAAAAATACCATTGGAAATAAAAAATTTCATGAGCCATGAATTGAGATACAATGTTTGTTCTTTTTTGAAAAAATATTTTTCCCCATGTTATCCTAAATCACTTTTTTTAAAAAAAATTTAATCCATTTACTTTGTTTTTGTTTTGTCTAATTGAAATAAAGCCACCTTATTCAGCCATCTTATTCAATCCACTCGAGTCTATGATATAAGTATCATATTTTTCTTTCTTTTTCTAAACACGCTTGTAGTAACTAATCATCATTTTTATGCAAAAACAATAGTCCAACCCCGTAGCGAAACGCGAACACCGAGGCTAGTTTGTGTGTGTACTAATTAGAAATATTATATGTCACATGGAACATCTTAGTGAACTATAAGTTAAAAGAGATGAAATTAAAAAAAAAAAAGAAGAAGAAAACTCATCATCTAGTCTTATGATTACTCAAAATCCTAATTGGTCTTCAGATGTTTTAAATAAGAGGTTGATTATATAATAGGAAAGATATGATCACTCTATTTATCCTACATAAGATAAGTTGCATTGTTATTTGTTTTAAAATGAAATATATTCATTATGCCCGAGGATTGCATAAACCTAATGTTTTTATTTTAAACTTAAACTAAAAAGTTGTATTGGTTTGGGTAAAAAAAAGACACAATCCCCACTTTGACAAAAGTCAACGTTGGACCTAATATAAAAATGTAGTCATCAATGTAAATATTCGGTAATTAACATCCAAGATAGAAGTTGAGAAGATACCATCTGATACTAAGCTGAGTTCTTAACATATATGACAACAAATATGCAACACAACAGATAGAAAAATGAAAACAACATGATAAAAGATATACATATTTATCCACTAATTTCATTACGTGTTATCGAATAATAGATAATGAATACTAAAAATATATATAAAAAAGTCATCATAATTTTATAGTATCTAGAATTCCTACCTAAACATTTATCAGTTTGGTTAATAGCATCACAACTAAACATTTATGAAGGTACTATATGTGAAATCGAGTTGAACCCTTCCAATTGCATTCTCAAGGCTTGTTATGCAGAGTGCTTGGAAAAATTCAATGGCCATGGGCAATGGGCACACATGGATCCTAAGCTTCATAGTGTGTGCTTCTATTATTGCCATTGATGTATCTTGTTTCTTCATTAATTTGGTTACATTTTATGAGAGAGAGGGGAGACATGATTAAAAGAGACAAATCACATGACAGTCACGACTTGATTTTAACCCAAGTCATTCTGCAGACTGTCTTCCGAGCCAATTATTGTTGCTTTGTGTAAGACAACACCTATAGATGGCAGTGAATGATAGGAAGAGCAAAATCAAAAAACATTTCGCTGATTTTGTACCAAAATACTGCATCCCTTTACATATGAGTGAAGACTCATCTTATGCCATCATGACGATGCCCTAGATCTAAATGTGTATTATGTACGTGCCTGAATACAAACTCCGGCATTGTGACACAGCAGTATGGGAATGCATTACATTGGAGGTTGCTTGCAATAATATGTGCAAGAACAGTTGGCATTCCTACACTCTCCTACCCCTAGAGGTTCCTGGGAACACTCTTGGTTACATTTCTGCAAGTCACATCTGTTCATGCTTAGCAGCTTGTGGCACGTGTGCTCTGGAATCCTCGCCGCACTGGCCCCATGGATTGCCCTGGCATGGCTAAACTCAGCTGCCAATATGAAAAGAAAAAAATTTGAGTGGAACAAAGAAGCATGAATGCCTAACCTCCCAAATGCCATAGGTCCAGACTCCAGCAGTTTATGGCATGTTAACATGATTTGTTGATTTTAACATCTATTTCTGCTTTAATTGGTAATCTGCCAAACTCACACACAATGTAATGGTAGAACATATGTGAAATGATTAATTATTTGTAGGGTGATAAGAGAATGACCTGAGACTAGCAGGAGCAGGAGAGAGAAGAATGCATAGGATATCCTCATCGTTCTGGCTTCAGCTTGATCTTGTAGACTCAGCTTCTTCTTGGTTGGAAGAGAGGGGAGAGAATAACCTGAGACTAGCAGGAGAGAAGAGAGAAGAGTGCATAGGATATCCTCATCTTTCAGCATCAGCTTCAGCTTGATCTTGTAGACTCAGCTTCTTCTTGGTTGGGAAGAGAGGGGGGGTCCTCAAGCTTAATGTCTTGATTGTATGGTAAGATTCTTTCAACATGAATAAAGGGTTCAAATCATTTCAAATCACTAGCTAGTGAATATTTTCTTCGAGAGAATAATTTGTCTTAGATCCCCAAGTCACTTCTGTAGTGCTCGTGACAGGCTTGCTGTAAAATACATATTCTTTTCTTTGAAGAGACGGTCTTTTTTAATCTTTTCCAGAGAGAGAAAGAGAGGGGCCTTCTTAAGATGACAACAAATAACAACAGAGGCAAGCATGCCACGGATACAGAGATGTGTCAAAGTTTTATTCAACAGATGTGTCAAAAGAACTACAATTAACTCGCTGACTGCTGCTTATTATGTAACAATTTTATGCATTCCTAATTTCTAACTCGCAGATTTTCTTTAACATGGATAATTTTTTCGCAAATGAATTTCGATTTACTGGCACAAACTACTACTGGAATTTAGCCAGCTTAAAAACGAAAAAAGGGGACTGCCATGCCTTTCCTCTATCCAGTTTTGCGTGATACATGAAAAATAGTTGCCACCAAGTCCCAACGCACGGTGCAGGCCAAAACAGAAGAAAACAAAGCAAGAGCAAATGCATGGCCGAAAAACTAGCTGTGAACATTAATCATACATTAACGCATAAGGAGCTTAGAGACTAAAATCCTTGACCCGTCAGTTTAAATATTAACATTTGGGAATGCAGTGGAATCCATTTTTTATAAAAAATTAATTTTTTTTGAAATTGTTTATATATATATATTCAAATATTTTGATATACTAATATAAAAAATAATTTTTTAAAAATAAAAAATTATTATTTTAATACATTTATAAATAAAAAACAAACGTTCAAGTTGATGTCGGACAGTATGCCAAGAACTTGCCTATCAGCTGTCGACAGTAAAATAACAAGTTGATGTCGCGAAGGCAAAGAAAAAAGTGGGTGGCTTAACTGGTAAACATTCAATACTTGAATTATCAGGAATATTTTGAAAAGGCAATCGATGCTTCTTCAAAACAAGCCACCCTAACGAGCAGGAAAATGAAACGCAAAAGTGCAGGGAAAACATTTAATTCGAAAACTACTTTAAATGAATTCCAAATTCCCACAAGTATATTATAATCTTGCTGATCTCTAACAGTGAAATGTAAACTGAAACTGAAAATACCAATGACTCGCCCCAGTCCACAAAAATAGGAGACACAAACCAAACTGCACGACAAAAAGTTGAGAGGGGGCCTAGTAACCGCCCTTAAGATCATTAACAACATCATATGGAATGGGTGTAACAGTTTCCAATGTCGCACCTTCCACCATGAAACCAGGTTTAGGACCCTGTGGCTGCCTCTTTGTGCTGATAACCTCACCTCTGGCCTTAGCCTCTGCCTTCAGTTGATCATTCTTCTTCTTCCTGAGACGAAATTCCTCAGTGCACCTTGAAGGCAGCAAATGCTCCACTCTAACATGGATCCTCTTCCTAATGATTCTGTTACCCACCTGTAAAAATGAAAGGGATTAACATGGAAGCCTTCCATTGCTCAAATTATAGTAAACAGTAAAAAGCATCAATCACTAAAACAACACAAGCAACCATCTCAGAAACAAACAGGCAGGTCAATCCGTTACGGTGATATGCAAAGCACAAAATATGAGGCCACGCTGAGCAATGGTGTGTAATAATGTCAGATGGAAATTCAGTAAAAACCTATTAAACAAAGATATAATCTTCACGCTCGTTTTCCATGAATACTTAAATAAGGCCGTCTACAGTTCAAGCTAAAAAGAGATCACCCATGTCATGCAACCAATGATACAGGGGCTCATTTGAATATTCAGCAGAAACAAATCAAAAGAAAAGATTTAATAAAAAAAGGACCACGACGAAAGAAAGGACCAACGACAATGAAGGAGGTGTGAGCTCGGTTTGGACCCTTCTTTGATCCACCTTCACGGACAGGGAAGCGAAAGAGCATAGTCCACGTATGGTGGGCGTGGCAGGTTGGTTACCTCAATCTCATACAAAATGGCTAAATTAAACAGTTCAAAAGCTAAGCACAAGCAAAGATGTCTAAGCAGTAATTAAACCAAAAAAGTAAAACCAACCCAGCTAGTTACTTCAGCTTCAAAATTACTGGTTATGAAAATAAGCTCAAATCTTCAAACAAAGTAAAAAAAAAAACCTTATAAGACAACCTCAAATTCATCAATAACAAAAACAAAATCACAAATAGATACCCTCACAGCATCTTTTAGATATAAAAAAGAAACCCATGTCAACCACGAAGCAAACTGTCTATACATATCGAACCTATAAGTAAAAGCCTATCATTTTCACACAAACAAATCACCAAACACATAAAGTGCACTAGAAAACTCTTACCAAAAACCCTAAGATACAGTTAAGGATACAAGGAGATTAATATACCTGCTTGTTGATCTCGACGCCGATGGCGCGTTTGGTGACATTCCAGACACGTCCAGTACGTCCATGGTAGAACTTGTGAGGCATACCCTTGTGGACAGCGCCGTTAACCTTGATGTCTACATTGTCTCCAATCTTGTAGGTTCTGAGGTAGGTTGTCAATGGAATGTAACCCTTCTTTCTGAAGGGACGAGCAAAGAGATCTCTTGTGCGAGACCGGAGACCGTGACCAGCCGGCATTTTGTGTTTGTGAGAGAGGGGGCTGGCGGAGGTAGGGTGTAAAGAAGGAATTAAAACCCTAGATGGCAATTTATAGGTGGTTTTGGACTACGGTTTGTGTTTGTGGGTATTGGGTTTTTTGGGCCTGTATCTGGTTCGAGGTTTGTGATTGAGTTGGGTCTAATAATGAAGAAATGTGAGTGTTTCTCTTTGGGCATGTGCGTACTCGTGCTGAGTTTGATGGGATAAAGTGGCTTATAGCTCGGTATCCATAGTTAAAGCAATTTCAATTTAAAGAATTTTGTCAATTAAATAGAATTTTGATGGGTTCAAAAAGTTAATAGATTGATCAACTAAATCAAATGATTTAAGGTTAATTTTAATTTAATTTTTTTAAAATCCAGTCTAGATTAGGCATCGAGTCAATAAAAAATTAGGTTTAAGAAACTCTAAACTCTTTGATAAGCAAATAAAACTTAATTAAATATGCTTTTTTTCTTGTTTTTTTTTAAATCAAAACTTCATATTAAAAAAAATATATATTCTATTTTCTTATTAAGAAAAACTGATATATACAATTATTATTGGCATCTTATGGCGTAATTGTCGAGAACCGAGCTTGAAATATGCGCTTACCATACAAGACAAGTAATAAAAATGGAAAATTCTTTTCACTACGGCTTATGGACCAACTTCACATGTAGTATAATATGCGCTACGCTTCAAATTAATTAAATTTTTTTCTTGAAACTAAAAAAAATTTCAGATGTTATTTTTTTTAAAAAAAAAACTATATGAGGTTTGATTTGATGTGATCCAGTTAATTTTACGGGTTCAAAAGCAACCTAGATGATCTTTAAAACATATTTTGACTCATTTTTTTTTCCAAAATAACATCTATTTTTAATATTAAAATAACAACATAATTAATTGACACGAGTTAACTCGGGTTAACATGTTAAAATCATGACCCGGGTTATGAGACTACGATAACTTTATAGAAAACAAATCAAATCAAAATAAATTATAAAATCTTTGTTGCATGTCAAAATCCACGCGACATCGGCTGGCGATTTTTCATTTCTCGTTTTCTTTGATTGGTTTGTTGGAGTCGCCACCTAGTATTTAATTGAGGGCTACTAGAAAACCCGGGTGTACTGGTCTTGTCAGAGATTCACCGGGTAAGGGACTGGTTGTGGTTAGGAAAGATATTAGCACCCCTAACACACCCTACCTCAGGTAAGCTGCTTCGTGGACTTGATGTGTTAAAGAAGTTTTAAAAATTTTGTTCTTTCATCGAATTTTAGAAATACGACTTACGTGTAAGTTCATAATTCTTTATCCGTGAGCAAATCAAAATATTAAATTCTTCTTTATTCTTTGCAATTTTATCCCTAAAAAAAAAACATTCATAAACAAAATACAAACAACACATTCACTTTCACTATATTTTCTTTTTTTCTTTTCTTTTCTTTTTTTGGTACATCCACACTACAAATTGTAAAAAATTCAAAACTAAACAAAAATTACATTAAATAATTTAAAATTTACAAAATAACCCCTAAAACTCCAGAAATTGCAGGGAAGGCCTTCTGCAACCGCAGGAACAGTGGCGGCGCGTGGTCTCCCCACGCGCCACCACCACTGGCGACGCGTGGGTTCACGCGCCGCCGCAAGAAAACCCAGGCAAGCAGGAGGGTCAGTCACGACTTCCTCTTTTCTTCCCCTCCTCGCCGGCAGTGACCTGCAAAATACCAGAAAAACACAACAGGCAAACTGTTTTAATCTTCTTTCATGGTTTTCAGGTCTGCCTCTCTCTCTTTTCCTTTAGATCTGCTTCACTGCAGATCGGCTCTTCTATGGGTTTTTTTCGTCTTCCCCTCCGCTTCAGGTAGCTGGCAGAAGGAGGAAGGATGACTGCTGATCTGTAGGTGCCGTTGTGTTCGGGCCGTCGCTGGAGGCTGTTGGGTCTGCGAGCGCTGGTGGAGCGAGGAGGCGAGCAGGAGGCCGGTCTGTGCAAAGGAGAGTTGGTGGGTGAGGAAGGGGACGACGTCTGTGGGCGCTGTCGTTCCTGGGTTGCAGCTGGAGGCTGGTTGAGGGAGATGAAGAGGGTGTTGGCTGTGTTGAGGCGGAGACACCGCGGCTGGGAGGAGGAGATGAAAACGATGGAGATGGGACTCTTGGGTTAGCCGGGATGCTGCGACTTTGATTGATTCTGGTTTGTGGGTATGGAGAGGGAAATCAATGAGGTGAGGGGAGTAGATGGTCGGGAAAAGGGAGGGGGTCTGTTCTGTAGGCTGGGACTTGAAGATGAGTGGAAATGGGGGAATGGCGATGGCTGGTTTGGCCGCGTGTGGGGGAGCTGTGGCCGAGAGAGGTTGATGTGGGTGTGGCGGCAGTGAAGATCAGGAGCAGAGATGGCCGGGTGGAGGAAGAAGAAAAAAAAATCAGGAGTGGGGGGCGGCGACTGCTTCGAGTGGAGATGGATTTTAGGGTTAGGTTTCCTTTTTTTTTTTTTGTATTTTTCTTTCAAAAGTGCCCCCCCTTTGTGTGTGTTGAAGACCAGTATTTATAGGCAAAAATATTACTAGGTTTTCAAAATTGGTCCCTCAACTTCTTTTTTTGTAAATTTTGATTTTTCTTATTTTTTTTATATTTTTTGAAAACGAGCAAATCAACATCGACTCAATGAGGAAAATCAATGATTTTAAAAATAACACGTTAAAAGTTGAACGCGTTCCAAATGTCTTTGAAAATTTAAATTCTTTTGAGACGATGCTAAAAATGCTAAAAACGATGCAAATGTATTAAAAATGT
>Ga0307518_10001852_pt1 | contig 15615 bp, 9 predicted proteins | sample 25_EM_MG_FD_203889 | JGI IMG/M metagenome (GOLD analysis project Ga0307518, IMG submission 203889) | Populus trichocarpa ectomycorrhiza microbial communities from riparian zone in the Pacific Northwest, United States - 25_EM | ecosystem: Host-associated > Plants > Roots > Unclassified | place...
GGGGATTGGTTCATGGAGGATAACTCCATCTTTTGGTGGATTGGTTGGATGTTTGCTTATCTTAATTTCAGTGTGTTGTACCATATATATTGGACCTGAAAAAGAGATGGAGTGAAAGATTGAACATTTCTGTCTTCTGGAAGGTATGCTCACCAGTTTTGAAAGCTTGAATTTCAATCTAGTTTTTTTATTTATTATTATTTTTGTCATCTTTGCCTCAGTACTTTCTGGCTGTGTTGTAAGCATCTTTTTTTCGTGCCCATTGATAGATTTAACCTGCAATTATAATTATGCATCTGCTTATGATAGGGTAGGAGCTTACCCTAAAGCTATGTTTGTTAGGAGGGATGGATGAGGTAAAGTGAAAGAATGGATGGATTAGCATTCATTCAGTTATTTGACTAATAAAAAAGGGGAAAGATGAGAGAGTCAATCCATCCAATCGAGAGCATTGAAAATTACAGACCAGAAATTGGGAGGATTGGAAATTACAAGTGCAGAAGGATTAAAAGGATCTTTTTTATCCTTTCTGCCAAATAAAAGAGTATTTACATCATTTCCTGGCAAATAGGGGCGTAAGAGTGTTTTTACCTTTTTGGGATGAGCTGGAATGCCCATTATCAAGGAGGATGCAGTCCCTCCTGAACCCAGATAAATCTGGGGTGATGCTGCGAGTGTGTAATGGTTTCTATTCTTTCTTTCCCTGTTTTTGTTGTCGGTTGTGTGATCTAATTAATCGAAGTTAACCGATAACTAGGGTTCGGAATTAGTATTCTTCAGATGATATAACGATAGTTTTTGCAAGGGAAAAATGCTGCTGGTTTCCCCTTTCCAGCAAGAATGTAAACCATTTAAAGGAGGCAAGACTCCTTTGTGAGCAGAAACTCGTAAGCTCCTTGAACGTGATTGGCGAGTGCACCATGTTTAAAGCGAAGGGTCTGATTGGCTCGTAAATTCTCGGCATGCAGGCATTCATAACACCCTTCAGAGGATTATATCTTTACTGCAATCCGATGCGGTTGGGGTGGCTGTCGCCGCAGGAGTCGAAGTCGATCAGGAAAAATAAAAAAGAATAATAATAATATTAATGAGGCCAAACAGTACAAATCTCCGAATTAGTCTCTAAACCCTTAATTTTGGGTTGGATCTCCCTGCAACAATTTTCCTTTTGAAATGAGGTGTTTCTATTAGGTTTCCGTCAAATTTGAAGGATACGACTAAAAAAGTGTCAAAACTTGTGGATGTTCCGTTTATCCTTCCGTAACTTATTTCTTTCCTTTAAAAAATGTTTCTCATAATATTTAAAAGGGAATAAATGAGTTTTGGAGGAAAAAAAACGAAAACCTAATTGATGAATCCAATTTAAAATTAAAAATATAGATAGAAAGAGCTTCGGCATATTTATTTACTTTTCGAAAAAAAAGCCCCCCTGGTACCCTTTCGAGCGACGAGAGAGGTGGGGGCAGATTCTTATCTTGTGAGGTTTGAAAATGAAATAACACGTGTACAAGAATAACGTTATTTTTTTTATTAATAAATAAAGTTTTTGTTAAGGGAGGGAATCAGATTTTGGGGACGTGTCGCGATCGCGGGATGCCTATAAGAATGTTGGTCCGAACCGAAAGCTAAAGCCGCCACCACCACCACCACCCTTCTTCGTGACCAATCTACCCCTTCTTCCTCCACTTAATCTTCATATTGCCACTTACCTTGCTCAGCACATCCCTCCCCCCTCCCACCACAAGATTAAAAAGAAAAAAAAAAATCAATGTAAACAGATTCCCTACCAGAGAAGGCTACAGGCCTTGATGTTAGCCAAGTAACGTTACAGTGTGTCATTTAATACCCGTCAACTACATCCCTGTTAACAATTAAGACCAGCTTTCATTTCGGCTGCCTGCCAACCTTCTTTCCCATTTTCCGCTAGGTCTTACTCTCTTTTCATCCCCATTTGCTGTTTGTGTAGTCAGTCCATAAATTATCACAGTTCCCATATATATATATATATATATATATATATATATATGAAAATCCAGATGAACTTATATGCACCTCGACTAATTTTACAAATCTTGAAATAACGATCATATAAATCTCCGGTGATTTTAAGAAGATTTGAACTTGTCACTATTAAATAACAAACTCAATATCTAACCAGTTTAACAAATACAAGGTTTTATATTTCTTATCCAACCACACACACATGTTTTTCCATTACAATTTAATTATATTTTTAATATTAAAAATAATTTTTTTTTAAAATAAAACAACACTTTAAAAACAAAAACACCAATTTTTACAAGGTTTTTTAAGGCCTGACGAGAGGGCCACTGATGACTTGTAACTTGAAGGGTTACGAAAATCACATCTGACAAACTCAGTAGGCGAGGGGCAGTGGTACCACCACCGTCGTCACAAAATCTTATTGTGGCATTGCCGTACAGGAGAGGAGGAAATGATGGGTGGGCTATAATTGTCCTTCTCATCTAAGACGACACCGTTTCACCCAGCTGGTAAAAGTGTTTTTGACTGTTGTGCAAAAGAGGGGTCCGGGATGGCTATCTGGTAGTTAAAGGAGAAAATCAAGGGTGATTTGAAATTACAAAGACCCATTCAAAAAACAATACACAACTCACTCAAAGCCAGCTACGTAGTCCTTCAGAAGAAAAAGGAAGAGAGGGTTGAGCTGAGACGTGCCACAGGCACACTACTGTGCACACGCATTGAGGGCTCGCCGAGTGTTTTTGGGTTTATAATTTTTATGTTGTTGTTGCTGCTGCTTCACTTTTGCTAGCTTTTGTTCACTTTATATCTGTCCTTTTACTTTGTTCTAAGTTCCTTCTTCCTTCCTTCCTTCAACTTCTTCTTCTTGATCATCCATCTACTTTTCCTCTCTTCTTGCTTTATCTTTTATCTCTGTAGTCTTTGTTCTGGTTTCGATAATGGCAGACATTATTAGTCACCCTCCCATGGATCAACTCCAGGACCTTGAATACTGCATAGACTCTAACCCTCCTTGGGGTACGTGCCCTCCCCCCCTCTGTTTTTCGTGCTCTTAGCTTTTTTCTGTTTCAGGAGTTTGTTGGAGTAGCATGAAGTTATGGCTTAGCTACAAATACAAACGAGTTGAGATAACTCTCTGCCGCATTACGAACTTGAGTAAAACACGTGGGAGTGGAGAAAACCGATTTTTTTTTTAATGATAACGATGATGAAACTATATACATGAGACGACGTTTCAAAGCTTCCTTCTTTCTGTTTTTTTTTTTTAAATTTCCGATGATTTTCGTAGCTATCAAAAAACCGCGCTTTTCTCTTTCAATGGGATTGTTATGGCTTTTCCTTGGCATTGATGATGTACAAAAAAAAAAAGCCAACATGGGAAGAACTGCATTTGGTTGCTTAAGTGAAGCTGTGAACAAGTTTCTTTGCAATTAGCCAGAAACTCCTTAGATTGAATAGTTAATTAGCAAGCAAAGCTACTATTTAATATTTTGGTCCCATGAAACCAAGTGATTAATATTGGTAGCTGCTGCTGGTTTTTAATGGAAAGAAAAAACGCAGTAGTGGGACCCTTTTTAGTTTTTGTTAGGAAAAGAACTTGGAAACCTGGAGTTGCATATCCATCTTGAAATAATACTTTGTTCTGAATGGGATATTTTTGCAGCCATCTAAAACGTTGGTTGGCCGGAATTCAATCTCATTTTTCAATGTTGGATGTACTTCAGTTTCATTTGGGTTGCAATGGAACCAGGTCCCGCAGCAAAACCCAATGGCACACTTGCTGAAAATTGTGCAGTGTGTTTAAATGTTGACTGAAACATGAAACATTGAAACTGATGTTGAATCTCTGTTTTTGAATGGAAACTCTTGATGTTCATGTGCTAAGCTGTCTTCTTTACTTTCTCATTTGCAGCTGAAACCATCATATTAGCATTTCAAAACTACATTGTAATGCTGGGCACAAGCGTAATGATCCCTTCTGTACTCGTTCCGGCCATGGGCGGCACTGATGTAAGCATGTTATCCATTGCACTACCTTCAGCTTGACTTGCATCTTTTGTTATTCACTCTTGGTTTAGGAACTTGCTATTTAAAAAATGGATGTTTGTCGTGATGGACCTACTCCCTCGATACTTTTGGTAATCTTACATGAAGGAATATTAACCTAGAAGATTTGGTTGGTGGGAGTACTGGTCAATGTTGTAGATCTTGAGCTGTTGTCTTTATGTTTTGACTTTTTGAACTTTATCATTGTTCATGCAACCAGGGTGACAAAGCTCGGGTAATACAGACTCTGCTCTTTGTAGCTGGCATTAACACACTTCTTCAAGCACTTTTCGGTACGAGGTTACCGGCGGTAGTGGGAGGGTCATATGCTTATGTGGTTCCTATTGCTTATATTATAAGAGACACCTCTTTGCAACGTATTACAGATGGTCATGAAGTAAGTTCCTCAATTTTCCCCTTGTTCTTTGTCTGCACGCTGTTGGGATCCATGTCAAAAATAGCAGTTGATCAACTTTTTATGCCGTTGGCATTTGGAAATGCAGAGAACTAATCTTAGGAAGTATTTACACTGATAAACCTGGAGAGCTAAATGCTGTCTTTTACCTCGGGTTTTTAGCTAAATAAACTTTGGAATCGAGCCACCAAAAAAATGTTGACCTTTTTGTGAGGAAGATGTGTTAGTGCAAACCCGCCTTGTTACATGAAGTCACCATGCCAAATCCCTCATGTCATATGTTTGAAATGTCATTTTTCATAAACGAAGTCACAAAACAAATGGTTCTCACAAAATGAGCAAGGATACAAGCCTCATATTTAATCATCATAATCATGTTGCATCGAGGACCCAAATGAATGTCACCTTGATAGTAGTTGAAGTCCTAGATCTTCCACAATTTCATTCCCTTTGCAGAAGTTATACTTATAACTCTTTTACTTGGTAGGGTAATTGAAAGAGATCTTCCCATGTGATTGGTTTGCAGAGATTTATTCAAACGATGCGAGCCATCCAAGGAGCTTTAATTGTAGCCTCTAGCATACAAATCATCCTGGGTTATAGCCAAGTTTGGGGTTTGTTTTCAAGGTACTTTGGTAGAATTTGAAAATGTGAGATGACTGAACTGCCAATTTACCATTTCTTTTGTTCACCATCGTTTTGTCTCAATTGCAGGTTTTTCAGTCCTCTTGGCATGGCACCTGTGGTTGGATTGGTTGGTTTAGGATTGTTTCAAAGAGGATTTCCTGCTGTATGTATAGTGATGAAATTTTATATATTTTTTTAGTTGGCATTGGTTGGTTTGGCCATGAAGGTGTCTCTCTATGATGTTTTTGCATTTCTTGAGGCTAATTTAGTATTCTAATTTATCATGGATAGCAAATGTAAGCTGCCTTTTTGTAGTTCTCAAGATCCAGCTCATCATTTTCTCAATGACATAGAAGCTATATTTTTCTATTGGCATATGGGTTATTATAGAGCCTATTGATGAGGGTAACATTCTGGAATTTTAGAGTATAGAATCTTCCTTGATCGATAGAAGTCCTGAAAGACTTTTCCTGATTTTTTGTGCAACATTTCCTTTTCAACTAGGAAGATCCAACATTATTCTTATTAAGGATAGCATTATGCACCTTTATTCCTCATAATTATGATACTAGATAGATACCTCATTCCTCTCATGCTTTTCTTCTTTGCCATATTTTTTTTTTTTTTGGAAAAATTAATGGTTTTCATTTTGCCATGCTATTTTTCAGTTGGGTAATTGTGTGGAAATTGGGATCCCAATGCTGTTGTTAGTTATTGGATTGTCACAAGTAAGTTGTCCTTTAGAACTGGAATCATTTTCTTTCAATATGAATCATTCCCTCCCTTCATATTGTTTGGATTCTGGGAATTGCAGTATCTGAAGCACGTAAGACTATCAAGAAACTTCCCAATATTTGAACGATTTCCAGTGTTGATTTGCATTGCATTTGTCTGGATATATGCTATCATTTTAACTGCCAGTGGAGCTTACCGGGAGAAGCGATTAATAACTCAAAATAGTTGCCGTACAGACAGGGCAAATCTTATATCTACTGCCCCATGGTATTAAAGATTCAACTCCTCTAACTTACTGCGTTTTTACTTGTTTTGAAATTTAATGCATTATGTTACTTCAGGTTCAAGTTCCCGTATCCTCTGCAGTGGGGCCCACCAACATTTTCAGCAGGTCACTCATTTGCCATGATGTCTGCAGTTCTTGTGTCTATGGTCGAGGTATATCTTTAGTTTTGGAAAGTGCTATGTTATTATCTTCTTTATGGTACCCTATATTGCATTCTCGAATAGTTTGATGTGAACTACTGTTTGGTTCTTTATCATGTCACTTCACACCTTCAAATGCTCGGGTGCATTTTGAAATTTAAACTGAAGTAGAAAAACATTGAATTGTACATCAAATCATATAGTTCCATTACTGACCTTGTCTCCTGACAAATTCAAGCTCATTCTTAAATTTGATGCTGCAGTCAACAGGTGCATACAAGGCAGCATCTCGTTTGGCTATTGCTACTCCACCTCCTGCATATGTATTGAGTAGAGGAATTGGCTGGCAAGTGAGTTATTTGGCACAGATATTACTCTCTCTGCATCTTCTGTCATCGAAACTTCTCGCTTGCTCAATCTAGCATCTAGGAAATGGTATCACCAACAATATTGATAACAATTTGAACAATCTTGCAACACATATTCAGCAAACTTGTTTTCCTGGCTGGAACTGTCGTTTTTTTATTGGAGACTTGAACAATTGTTCCTGTTGCTTTGGCAGGGCATTGGCATATTGCTTGACGGCCTGTTTGGAACAGGCACTGGCTCCACTGTTTCTGTGTAAGACATACTTGAATGAGCCATCTGGAACAGTACCTTGATCCTTATGTTGGTTTTAGCATGTCTTGGAAATTGACTGGAAACTTGGTTATGATTTTCAGAGAAAATGTGGGACTCCTTGGACTAACTCGAGTTGGAAGTCGCAGAGTTGTTCAAATATCTGCTGGCTTCATGATATTCTTCTCTATCTTAGGTTTGTATTACCTTCTGAGGCATGAATATATTTTGGGCATGGCTTGTGGAAAAGAGTGCTGTGCCTTTCTGGTTGAATCCATGGGGAGTTTTAATGAGAGACTAAGATGTCAAGCCAACTCAATCTTGAAATCATTTTCCAAATCGTCTTTTAGAAATTAAGTCCGTAACTTTACGTTTCTTTTTTTTGTCAACTCCTATGAAGCCTCCTCCTGATCATAATCCGAGAGCAGTGTTCAGCTCAAGACAGTTTTTGTGTTGCAAGTTGAAATTATACTGGTTTATGATTTGATGGTTTCTCGATTAAAATTAAATTGTCACTATAAATGGTTCCTTCAATCGTTTATTTCCTTGCAGGGAAATTCGGAGCTGTGTTTGCATCCATACCCTTCCCAATATTTGCAGCGTTGTACTGCGTTCTCTTTGGCCTTGTTGGTATGCCATTGCCTCACTTGTATGTTTATCTGATTGTATTTTTTCTTGTTAGCGGACTTGTTTTATTCTTATCGCAAACTTGTTGTTTTCAGCTTCAGTGGGACTGTCATTTCTTCAGTTCACAAACATGAATTCCATGCGAAACCTCATTATTACTGGGCTGTCACTCTTCCTTGGGATTTCTATCCCCCAGTTCTTCAATGAATATTGGAATCCCACACACAACGGCCTCGTCCATACTCATGCTGGATGGGTGAGTATGCTTTACTCAAACTTGAGTATCCTTGAGAAAATATATTCAAGGATCATTTACAGATTGACATATAAAATCTGGGTACACGAGCATTTCCGTCATGATATCCGAATTGTTTCCTGCCTTTTATCATACATTGTAAACTTTTAGCCACTGTTGTCAAATGTTTAACGATAGATCTGGCCTTGTTGCAGTTTAATGCTTTTTTGAATGCCATATTCTCATCTCCAGCGACAGTGGGGTTGATTGTGGCGGTGCTTCTCGACAACACAATAGAGGTGGAGAGGTCAAAGAAAGACAGAGGAATGCAATGGTGGGTAAAGTTCAGAACATTCAGGGGAGATAACAGAAATGAGGAGTTCTACACTCTGCCATTCAATCTCAACAGGTTCTTTCCACCTACTTAAGGACAGTCATCAGAGTAACCCGAGCCAATGATCCTCTTGTCCAATTCAATTAACATTATCAAGCTCCATTTTCTCTTAGAGATGTACATCCGAGATCATTTGACAAGTGTCTTAGCAGGATACATTCTTTTGTGGACCGCAAGGTCCAGGTTGTAGGCATTTGATATCTTGAGAAGGAATAAGAACGGAAATTAGTTCTCAGCCTCGCTCAATCTTTTAGATGTTGCAGGAAAATAAATTGCAACTCCAATGTGAGGCAAATTTGTTTCAGCTCCCCTAGGGAAGTTTCCTTTCAAGACCTTGGCAACGCCATTTTCGTCCAAGTCCTTCATGTCAAGATAATCAAATTTCATGTAGCATTATCATTCCCCGTTTATTTTCTGCTTCTGCTTTAAAAATTCTCAGCAGTTGAGCTTGATTTCGAGTATATTTTATCATACCATCAATTGCTAGTTCTTAAAACGCCATTTTCGTCCAAGTCATTCATGATTTTCAATTGTTTTCTGATTCTGCCTTCCATCTCACCAGTAGAGCTTGGTTTCGAGTAGACGACCAAGTTATGGGTTTTTTTGGTCCAGCATCTCTATTCCATAATCATAAGACGGTGCCCCTTGTAGATGTTTGATTCCGGTGACAAAATTACTTCTATGATTTAAAATTTTCCAAAGGGAGGAATTTAAGTATTATGAAGCCTCAGACAGCCAGTAAGATTGACATCAATGTGAAATTCAGCCGGTAATTCCAACATAAATAAACAATCATCATCGGCTCCATAACATTCTTTCCCTGCGCCCAGTAAATCAATTATCTTTTAAAATTAATGGCAAAAACATATAAATTATGAGAAGTACTATATATATATAAGAAAAAAGTGATAATAAAAAATGTAATCGCCGAAAACGGCTCCATGGATCAACAGAATAGGATCCACAGATTCCTATCAGCAAGCGAAACATGGAATTTGTTTCGGTCCAATCATAGCATTGCCGGTCAACGCCATTTTGGCTACCAGCAACGTGGCATCGGACCTTGATCACTCCGAAATCAAAATAATTGAAAAAATAAAAACCCTCAGAGACCCGTTCCAAATCACACACACAACGACGCACGGTAGTCCACGCGATCCCGACCAACGAGCAGACCCAGAGAAGACGAATACCGGAAAGGAAACGTTTCTGTTGGGTTGCGATTGGTGGAAGGAAAACGTGGGTACGTGAGCGATCCGCTGCTGATAAAGTGTCATACGGCACTTCCTATCTATGGGATTGCTTCCTCATAGGGGTTTATATTTGAAGAAAACAAAAGAGCCTAAAAACCATGATTAAATCTAATGAAATTTTAAAAAACTCAAAGAAGAAACAGCGACTGTAACACCCTAGAATTCTACTCGGGAGATTGCTGAGCGGAGATTGAATCTGAGTTGAGGAGAGAGGGGCATCGAGGGGTTTATATAGGAAGGTGAAGAGTAACCCTAGCTGCTGCTGCTGAATTTTTCGCAGGGAAGAGTATTCGGCGAATGGATTAGGGCCTGCTTTGTGTCCAGGCCTGCTCGAATATTATAGGCTCGATGAGAATGGATCCATATTTTTTGCTTTTCGTAACTTTTTAGTCAGCTATCTATATATCTATCATTTTAGGCTTATACAAGATCCGGCAGGTGGTGCCGTTCAGCCAGCCTAATTGAAACTCGATCAGTCTCTGCTCAATATAACTAATTGATTATCATATAGGTTAATAAATGAAAAAAATTTATTCATGATAAACAATAATAATAATAAAAAAAAACATTATGACTCATCAGGCCATTTAACATCATCATTTAATCATGTGTCAATATATTTTTTTTAAAAAAAGAAAAATAAAAACTAAACCGCAAAACAAAAACCCATTTAGAACAATTTGTGTATTTTTTTAATTTCCAACGTCACACTATGTCATGTCTCTTGCATTGTTCAGGTTTCAACTTTGTCTAATTTGGAGTTTGCTCGATATGACCCGTTTAACCACGCTAGCCTAAATACGACCCGATCAACCCATTTGGTTTAACATAAAAACATTACAGTTCACTCTTGTTTTAACCTTTACCTAACCTTACTAGACTCAACTATGAAACAATGAATCATCAAAGGATAAAAAAAAAGGATTGAAACCAAAAGAAGACGCCATATTGGATCAACATCGATCAATCCTAGTTAACCTTTCAAATTCATGGCCCGAGTCATGATATGATTACAATGAGTTAACCCAGTATGGTAATTAGTCTCATCCATTTCTCTTCCCTTATTTTCTTCTCGGTTAGGCCTTAATTGGATTCGGGAGGGATGATGTTTCAGACTAATTTAAAGAGTCATCCAAGAATAAAAGATCAAAATAAAATAAAATAAAGTTATCAAAGAATTATGGACCAAATAAAAAAAAAGGTTGCTCAGGGATCAAACAAAGAAAAAAATACAAAAGTCAACATGTGTGGAAGCCTCAACACATTCAAACGGTGTATAGGGCTTTATTTGAGCTCCATTCACGGCCTTATTGGGTGGCACTGGAATCGTCACAATTGGACCTCTCTTCTAAGATGGCGCTTATCGGCGACGAGTCGCAGTTGTGGATTTGGTTGCTTTTTTTTCTTTTTATTCTCCTTTCTTTCCTTTTCTCTCTCCCCTCGCTATTAGAGTTGGCTCAGCTTGTTTGATCGAGCTAGCCCAAATATGACTCAATCACCCCTTTCAAAACCAATCAGGGTAAAAAAACTACAATTCATTGCTTTTTCTTAACCCTTGCCTAACTTGACCATACTCAATTATGAAACAATGAACCATTAAAGCATAAAATCAGGGGGGATTTAAGGGATTGAAACCAAAAGGCAATGCGATATTAGATCGACCTTGGTCATAAAATGACCACGATGAACCAACTTGGTATGGAAATCCATCACATCCATCTCTCTTCTATTTATTTTCTCCTCTATTAGACCTTATATGGGCTCAGGTGAGATGAAATTTAGGACTAATTTGAAAAGTCATCTAAGAATGAGGGACCAAAATAAAAAAATAAAAAATTATGAAAGAATCAAGGACCAAATAAAAAATAAATTTATTGATCATGGACCAAACCAGAAATTTTTTTGGCACATGTGCTATAAGCTCTAGCACATGTGGAAGCCATGTCGCATTTAAGCGATGCATTAGGCTCTAGCACATCTAGCCCTTCATTGGTTGTAAGATTGGTGATTATCATTGATATGTTGGCTATAAATAATCATTGATCGAGAAAAAAAGTATCTAATTACATAAAATATGGTGCATGTTTACACCGTAAATTATTTAATCGAAAATGTGTCAAACAATATGTTACAAAAAGCATAAAAAAGTTTGTGTGTACATATAGTACACAACACTGCATTCTAATAATTTATTAATGCTAATAACTTCTTAACAATAATTCTAATAAATGGCATCCAGTTCTCAAACAATCAATGCTAATAACTTCTTAACAATATGCATTGCTAATAATTTATTAATCAAATTGGAGATTCAATCAAATATTTTTGTTAACTAAATTTAAATTTCCATACAATTGATGTCAACTAATAAATCAAATAAATATATTTAATTAAATCATTAATCATTTATTTTAACCAAACCCTGAAAACATTTTATCCATGCTTTAATTTGATCAAAATTGTTCTGAACAATACTTGCATCCAGGGACGAAGCTACCCTGTATAAAAGGGTGTGATTTGCCCCTTTAGAAGGTGTTTGCCATGTAAATTTGTTTTTTAGTATCGTGAAATTTGTTAATTGAGGAATGAAAATTTAATATTTATACTTAATACATTGAATTAAAAAATATATGATTTGATAAATAGTAAAAAAAAAGTTATGAATATTAATCAAAGACTAAAACAAAAGGTTGATTTTTCTAATAAAAAATAAAAGATAGATTAACAAGCAAATATCTTCAGGTTATTAGTTAACGGTAATATAGATGCAATAAATTATGGAATAAATGAAAGAGAGAAGGCCATGGAAGCATTTTCAAAGATAATTTTTATTTAATTATATAACAATTAAAATAAATATTAAAAAGAGTTTGAAGCATTTAGATTCAAGAGAAAAAAATATATTTCTTAAGTCAAAATCTTCATTTTCTATTTATGCATTTATTCCTTGTCTAGACAAAACATGTGGTTTTTATTAACAACATGATTTTTCAATAAAAATATAATATAAGGTAATTAAAATAAATACTCACAAGATTCTAATAATTTAAATTCATGAGAAAAAAATATATATTTCTATAGTCAAAATCTTATTTTCCTTATTCATTTAGTTGTTTTATTTTGACAAAACATATATTTTTTATTGAGAGCTTTTTTTAATAAAAACTTATTATGATTTAAAAATCAAGTTTCAACAATAAAAAAATAATAATGTGTTGATATTATCTATACCTGGAAGAATAAAAGAATAATTAATTCATAAAAACTTTGAAAAATAAAAAAATCATCAAAGGCAAAATTTTGAAAATAATGTTAAACAACTAGTTTGATTGTTAGCCCTATAAATACCCCTCACTTTAAAAAATAAAAAAGATCATCAAAGGCAAAAATTTGATCATATTTTCACTCTTAAACTACTTTTAACAACCTTAGTTTTATTCTTGATTACTCTAAAAAACCAAGGTTGAAGTGTTATTAGCAAAATTTCTCCAGGTGCTTTATTTGTATTCCATTCAATTATATTGATAGGGTAATAATATGGAAAGTGTAAATGATAATTAAAACACTTGGGAAGCCTTCTAAAGGGTTTTTAAGTTGTTTGATACATTTCCATTTACAAGTACTGGTGATAAAAAGTTTGCTAATCTTGTACCCGTAAAAAAAAATTATATGCAAAGGGATTGAGTTTGATCGTGATTCTGTAAAAGGATTGAGAAATGCTTCAATCTTTGACACGTGAAGAAGATTGTGTAAAGATCTGGTTTCACCTGTGAAGTAAATTATGTAAGTATTAATGAAATTCTTAAATGATGGTTCAATAGAAGGAGTATGTAATTTTCTGAACCTTTATAAACATTTTAGTGCCCGCTCTTTTACCTCTCCTTATTTATTGTGATTGTCTTGTAATGTTTATTGAATTGATGTGTATTTAAGCTTGTTTTTATTGTTATTTGAGTTGTTTATTTGAAATGATTATCATGTTGTGTTCATTTGCCAATTTGTTTAGTTAGAAAAATGTATTTTTTATCATTATTTTAAATCATTCAAATTATTTTTGTTATGTATTTTGATTGATTTTAATTTTTATTATATAAATAATATAGAATGAAAATTTCATTTTTTTATTGAAATTAAATATATTAAGAACAAAAAAAAAGACTTGGACTAGCGAATCTGATTGTTTTAATAGAATTTAGATTAGTACTCTTCTTATAAGAAAATTAGTACTATATAATTAAATAAAACATTCAACAAGCTCTCCACAATATAATATTATATATTTTAATTTCAAGAGATAGTCTTTAATTAATATTAATAACTCTTTTTAATATTTATTAACATATAAAATTTTTAATTTTTAATTTTAAATATATGCATTAAATTTTAAATTGATAATTATTTTTTAATATTACTAGAAAACATGACATTTTTTTATATTTAAAAAAGTTTAATTGACTCATAACGAAGCAACGGACCGATTATCTAGTTTTATTCTAAAATTCACCGCTTTTGTTTTTGCCAGAGGAAACTTTACTTGAAAAATTCAAACTACCGTCCTTGACCTTCCACCCACAACACTGTGGCACGGGCACCCACCCACGACACGATGCCTCTGTTACAAAGCAGAGACCTTTTTTCAAAAAAGAAAAACAGTAAGGGCGCGTTTGGGTAAATCAAATCAAATATTATTATGTCCATGGGCAACGATACAACCTGGGTTGGTAAAAAGCCCATCAGACGCATCGGTGGCATGTCCGATGCCCTCTCCATCGCTGCCGATCTCGGATTTTCTGTTGCCTCTCCCCCTTCTCAGGTCAGCTTCCTCTCTTACATTTCTCCATCTAGCTACCCGACCCGCGTTGCTGTTTTTATTGATGTTGTGTTGTTCAATTCTGGGCTTAAAAGACAAGAATCTTGAGATTTCACATGCTCATCGTTATTCAGGAACAGCTTGAGAAGTTATCCACCACAAGTGGCGAAAAGGGTGATGACTTAATTAGAGTTTTAAGGGAACTAACTGCAGTCCAAAGAAAAATAGCTGATCTACAAGTAGAACTTCAGGGTCGCAAGGTGAAGCATCCTCGTTCATTTTTCTGACAGTAGAAAGTTTAATTGCTCCATGATAGTTTAATTGTAACTGACCTGTTATGTAACTTCTTCGTAGGATGACAAAAATGTGGCGCATTTGACGCATGTCAGTGAAATGGAAAAGAAGATTGACACATTATCAAGGATTACTACCATACTGAAGGATGTCATTCATAATAAGGTGATCTATCCAGGTTTTTTTTAACTGTGCGCGTTACTGATATTTGATGCTTCTATGCCTGAAGCAAGATGCATTGCAGAATTCCATGAGCCCATATGCTTGTTTAGTGACATGATTTTTCTTGCTTGTTCTTGTCGATGTGAACAATCTTCGCAATCTCTGATAATTTTTCTTTCCCATATGATTTATTAAATGTATAAATTACTTTAAAACTTATAGAATGGTCGTAAATATCGCTTTTGGTTTCACATTAATTGTCATCTGTCGTGGTGCTGAAATTCACTTTCTTGACTATTATATACCATTGCCTCTGTTGGGAAGGGAACCATGTACAATCAATTTCCAAATTCCAAATGACAAACTGAGCCTATATGCAGATAGACTTCGCAAAAAATGTTTCTGAACCTGGAGGATTTCTTGTAACTTATTTGCGACACCCATGCTGTAGAGTTCTTTTGTTTCCAGTATTGTAGTTGGTATGCTGGTTTATGTGGGATAACTTTTATATCCCCATGAAGTACTGGGCTGAGTTTTTCCCTGTAATATTTGGTTTTCTTCTTCTGTATCTCTCCTTTCTAAACTTGCATAGGTTTCTTTGTATTCTGCTCTTTTCTTTCAATAACTTTATTTGTCGCGATGGTCTAATGTTTATGCTTGTCTTTTGCAAATATTGGCAGGATCGCATTATAGCTCGTCTTCAACAACCATATTCACTGGATTGCATACCAGTAGAAGCAGAATACCAGGTTGGTCATTCAATGATAGTGTGCTTTTGTAACACAGTAGACCGTAACTTTTTTTTTTTCTTGTAATTGTTGTTTTCAGAAACTTAGTTCACTCCATGTGTGAATTTTCACTTGCATTGAGTGCTATAAGAGCAGCTTATATTATATTCCTGTTAAATCAGAAGCGTCAACTGCAGCAAACACCTTTTCTTGTCAAGTAGCGATTAGGAACTTTTGCAAC
>Ga0307518_10001853_pt1 | contig 15615 bp, 11 predicted proteins | sample 25_EM_MG_FD_203889 | JGI IMG/M metagenome (GOLD analysis project Ga0307518, IMG submission 203889) | Populus trichocarpa ectomycorrhiza microbial communities from riparian zone in the Pacific Northwest, United States - 25_EM | ecosystem: Host-associated > Plants > Roots > Unclassified | place...
AAGAGAAGAAGAGCAGCCCTGCTGCCATATGCAGCAGGGTGTGTGAGCTGGGAGTTGAGTGATCCTCCTTCATGTATTTATTGTATCCTTTCTCTATCTCTAAATAATATGGACTCTCTTCCGTGGATGTAGGCGGTTTTGCCGAACCACGTAAAATATTGTGTCAGTGTGCTTTACCCTCCGATGAGCAACTATCAGTACACCCCCGGTCCGCGCATGGAGGTGCCGGAATTCCCCAACACATATAACATTCTTTTTCTTATTATTTCAGTTTTCACGTTTTTCCTTTTTCTTGTGCGTTGGCCTCTTTGCTTACCTGGTTCGGTTGCTTAGGTTTTGTTTGCTTTTAGGGTTTTTTCTTTTTTCTCGCTTATGGGTCTTGTTTGGAGACTTTTTTTTCTCCATGAGCATCGGTTGATCTTTGTACTTTTTTTTGTTCTCTTAATAATTCTGTCGTTTTTTCATCACTGATTTTCTTTCTAAGATATAATCCAACTTTGTTTCCTACTCGAACCAGCTGGTGCACAATCTGTAGGTGTCTGCAACGGACGGTTGGGAAATGACCTACCTTCTGAACAAGAAGTTGTAGATTTTTATAGAAGCAATGGCATTGGCAGAATGTGAATCTATGATCCAAATTAAGCAACCCTCCAGGCTCTTAGAGGTTCAAACAATATCGAGCTTACCCTTGGCGTTCCTAATGAAAACCTTCAGGCGTTTGCTGATGCCTCATGAGCTGCAAACATTTGGGTTGAAGCCAGTATTATAGCCCACTCACCCGATCGACGTCGAGTTTCGATAAGTTTCAGTCGGTAAGGAAGTCAAGCCTGGTGATGCGGCAGCTCAATTTGTTCTAACTGCAATGAAAAACATCTATAATAATTCCATAGCATCTGCTAATTTAAACATTAAGGTGTCTACTTCAATAGAGAGCAATCTTTGTTAGGCGCTTCTTATCCTCCATCAGCAGGTGCATATATATAGTACTAGTGCAGGTCCATACATTTTCCCAACAGTCTAATTCCTATCAAGCACCGGGGAACCACTTCTTGCCAATCTGTACACGTACCTCAGCTATATTGATAACCCACAACATGTCGGTCTAGGCTATGCCTTGCTTAACTGAGTAGGATCTGCAGTGCAAGATGGAGGCTTGAATTACCATAATCTTTTTGATGCATCGCTGGATGCCCTCTACTCAGCTGCACTTAGAGAGCAGGTGGTTCCAACGTGGAGATAGTTGTATCGGAGACTGGCTGGCCGTCGATGAGGCATGGTGCAGCTACGATTAGTCACGACGATCAATTGAGACTAATTATTTGTTTGCCGTGTTTGATGAAAACCAGAAGGGTGGAGCTGAAACTGGGAGACATTCTGGCTCTTTTTCCCCAATAAACAGCCCAAGTACCACTTTTCTTACAAGATTTCTGATTTCAGTTTTTATTTTTTTAATTAATTAGTAGATGTTTTTTAAGGCATTTTTAACTTCATTTTAGCGTGCCTTTTTCCGCTCATGGTTTTACTACCACATAATTGTGGTTTGTTGTTTCATTTACAAGAATTTTTATTATTTTTGAGTAACAAACTAAATAAGATGCTCTTGATCATGGAATTTTTATCTTGATCAAGGGATGCCTTTATTTGTTTTGTTGTTTTAGATTCATAAACAAATTTATTCCGGTGATTTAGATCAATGGTAATTCCTGTAATTTCCTAGAGTTGGCAGTGCTACTGTTTTTTATTTTACTTTTCATACAGGAGCATTGCATTCGGCGGCCCTTTCCTGTTCTGTTATGTGTTAATATTTCCTATGTCGTATACCCTTAATCTATACATATACATGTATATATATAGCTACTGATTAACCCTAAGAAACACTTGGGTGCTACTTGTTTATACTATAAACTGCTCATGGGCCAATGCTTTGGTATGAGCTCCTATAAAACTTGTTAGTTTTAACATTTTACATTTTGATTGTAATTTTTAACAACTTTGTCTGGTCTTTCTGATCTTCTGTTTGGTTTTTCCTCCTGGAAGTTGCTTTTTCAATTTCTAATAATATTGTTTCTGTGACATGAGTATTTGTCAGGGACGAATAGCGTCGATGATCGAAGAGTTACTACAAATGTGCGCTTAACAGATCAAGCTGGCAATCCAATATGCCAGAATAGTTATCCTCCGAGAGTAATCAATCAAGTGGGCAGAGAAGTTGTGAACGCCGCATCTGAGACTAATTAATAGTCGTGGCCCAAGCCTTAATAATCTTCAAAATTCTGCAAGAGCATATGATCCACGACGGATAATCCGAAGCGAGATTGTCCAAATAGAAGCAGAAGATCAATTCACTGGGGACACAGAGATGATTTTTAGGAAATTAGAGAAAGAAAAGCTTTGGTAATTACTGGTATCGCTCATGCAATTGTCTGTACATCGATCCAGGCTAAACTTATTGACAGTCTATTATTTTTTGATGAGACCATGCAATTCTCTTCTTTATTATGCTACTGCAAGAATGGTGATCCAAGCTAAAAGATGATATATATATATATACTTGGCACTTGCAGCTTCTAGATTTTGAAAACATCAGGTCGATGCCATAGAAACATTAATAGTATTATGGATCCTGGAAATTAAGCCACCTCAGAATCTTCTCTTACAGGGTGATTCCATGGTTCTGTTTTTCGGTGGCTGAAAATACTGCTTTGGTGAAATCCTGTTGATTACATTATTAGTACATTAACTTTATGTTTTTTCTCAATTGAGTATATAGACTTTAATTTTCTTCATTTGAGTACAACGACTTTTCTAAAACTTCCAATCAACTACTTCCATTAATGCTCCTTTCAGATAGGATTTTTTTTTACTTTGGTGAGAAAATAGCTACGATGCTCGTTAGCCCAAATCCATTACCATATTGTATGACATTTTGGTGATGAACTGCATGATTTACATGGCATACATGATGAAATTGTAAGATAGGCTAACATGTGGTACTAGCTCTAAATGTCTCCCAGTAATGTGGAGAATTTTATAGAAACAGTTAAAGTTATGCAGAAGAGGAAGCAAATCTTACAATCTAATGCATAGGTTTCCAGGTAGCTGCATAAAACGGGATGATAAAAGCATGCAATATTGAAACAGCTCTGTGGACTATTCACTGGACCTTTCAGCCAGAGTATTGTATTCCTCTCTCAGGCTGTTGTATTTGTCACTCAAGCTCTTGAAAACTTCTTTTTTATCCTCTAAAGCATCCTTCCTTTTCTTCTCCAGATCAAGCTTCACTGAAACGATTTGACTCTTCAGCTCTTCAACCTTTCTGGTTTTCTCCTCATGCTGCTTCTGCAGTGCTTCCAGCCCAGAAGGGTTTTTTCCTATATTTCCAAGAAGATACTCTAATGTTACCAAATATTACAAACAGTAATTGCAAGAAAATTGAATTTTAAAAAGAAAAAACAAGGGAACCTGAGAAGGAATTGCTTGAGGTGCCGTTGCTGCTGTCCATGCTCTAGAATTAAGTTAATTCCTGAAGGAACAAAATGAAAGAAATTTACTACTATTCGAAAAATACCAAGACATAAAATGTTCCCAAGCATTTGTCCCCCTATATTTGTTCCTTAAATTAACTGTCTTCAATTTTCTCCATCATATCTGTAACATTGTTTCCTAACGCATGTACCTTCAGAGCCCTGTCTCCATAAACTTTTCTGTCCAAGACCCACTTATTTAGTCAAAAACATCCTCGTTAAATGTGAATAAGTTAGATGGACATCCACAGGAAGATCTCACACTTTCTACTGGCTTTCTACAATTGGATCATGTGCCTGTTGTTTGTGTTTGGTTTTAAACCATGCTATACCATGGTTATGGTGCCTGACGTTATATGTTCGCATGTATGTATGCATTAACCATTTCTTGACTTGTTCTTTCTGGTCTATTTGATGTCACCCCAGTTCCTGAACCATGTGTGCCCGAACTTAAGTTTGCAAAACTAGAAAGAAGAACGAAAAATAGCATCCACTTTGAAATTTAACTAGAGAAAAACAACTCGATCCAAATCTTTCGTATGCAATGTCCATTAGGGAGGCTTGCTGCCAAAGTGTAATACATTAAACTCAGGCTCGAGTCTTTCCCCGAGATGCATATCATTGATCGAATAACACTCAAACGCAGCTTTTTAGAATGCTGAGAAATACCATTTATGACATAGATGAGAATTAAACTTCCTTACTCACAAAAATCAAAGCAAACGATATGATCACTGCTTACTACTAATAAGTAATATGAAATCACATGTTAATGAAGGGACTGATGTGTTAGTGTCCAAGTGAAGAAAACTCTCGTGGGGTGAGAAAAACAAAAAGGAAGCTACTATTATTGGATGGGCATCTCACTGATTCTTAAGACTTGGCCCATCTAGTGACCTAACTGGAGCATGTGAGCATGTCCCCAACGTGTTGAGACAGGATTCCCCTATTAGACATATAGCCCATTTATCACCCAAGGACCTCCATTTGGAATCATCGTACGTAACAGATACACTGGCGAATTTAAAATTTTAAAAAAAAATAAAATAAAAGAGGAGGAGGAGAACAAAATTAGCTTACTCCATGCAGCTCTGAATGGCATTAGTTTAGAGGAGGATAGGGAGAAAATTTAGAAGGTAAAGAGAGTGTTTGATCTTTGGTTTTATACATAGAGCTTCAAGATTTCAACAAACAGCGAAAAGCTTCTTCAATAATGTTGTATGGACTAACCTCGGAAATCACGGTGTTATATCAAGCAAGAACTGCACTCTTCTTGCTTTATGGTGGCCCCTTTACTGTGAAATCTGATATGGTGTGACCCCTGAGTGAACAGAACAACAACTTTATATACAAGCATGACTGATCATGGAAGGTATAGCTTGGTAGATCATGGGCAAGCAGATAAGCAAATTCCAAAAACCATGACAGGAGGGCATCTTCCTCTGATGGAAACAAAATCATAGCTGTGGATTCTGGTGCGGATATTTGCCTGGCCATTAATGTGAAAGTCTCTCTCACCCTCCTCACGAGCCTCTTACAGTGCCATCAAGATCAGACCATAGCGCTTGGAAGGGAAGGAACATGTGTTTCCATAGAGCTGGTATCATGCGCAAAGCAAAACAAAAGAGCAACTTCATTGTCCAGTAGCTAAAAGTTGCTTCTGTGATCACAAGAGTTAGCATGTCAGGTTCATAATATCTCCAAAAGAGTTATAAATAATTAAATAGATCAGAAAAATTCTTAGCTTTCTTTTTTTCCAAGGTTTAAATGGATGCAGCCCATTGTCCAGTGCCTGTTATTCGGAAGAGGATGGGCTTGTCTCTTAAGACAGAAAAACAGAGCTGCAGCTATTATTTGGAATATATTGGGCCATGCTGTGAATTGCAATAATGGGTGTATGGAACTTCACTTCCTAAAACAAGACCATCACAGAAAATCTTGTTTTGATGCCGAATTTCCTATCTGTCTTTTCACAGTTGATTGGACACACAGACACACACTTATTAGTGATTCTGGCAGGTGGGCTCAAGCTGGGTTGCATTCTTCTGGTTCATCACTGCCTAATTTGGATCTGACCCACTTGACCATCTGAGCTCTTCTTTTCTCCTTTCGGCCGATGCTTGCTTGATTTTTCTCTTTTCAAATGATGGGAAGCCATTTTACCTGATTAAAAAGTATATATATTGAAAGTCCCTTCTTCAAGAAATGTATCGAAAGTCCAATTTTACATTGCCAAGATAGTTTTTCATATAAGCATTTAATCGATCGATCGATCTTGGTGGAAACAGATGGACATAATTATCTGCGGTATAAAGTTGTTGAACCTCCATATCATACTATCAGTGGAAGGGATAGACTGGACAATTTCTTTCCCTGATTTTTTTTTCTCATTCGAAAACTCTCGTTGACTGTTAGATGACACTGTAATTAACTAGTTTACACAATTCGCGGGTAAAATTAATTCTTTTTAAATATAATAAAAATATTGAGGTTGTAGATAACTATTTAATATTGTTGTAAAACCTAGTTTGATTAGCTAACTTTAAAACCTTTCTATTTGATTTTTTACATGATTCGAGTTTTTATGTGACAGTTGGCTCAATATGATGCAATTGACATGACCGGTTCAAAAACAACTCAGTAGACCTGTAAAAAAAATCTAAGAAAAAAAATTGAGAAAAAATAATAAAATTAACAAGAAAAAAAACTCACAACCCAACATCTTGCCTATCACGTGTTTAAGGTTAAATCGTGTTGGAGTTGTCCCGATGTAACTCAATCGACTTTATTAATCCAAAAACAATCCGGACGAGCGGTAAAAAAAATCTAAGAATAAAATAGAGATAAAAATAATAAAATTAACAAGAAAAAAACTTATCGACCATACTCCTTGTCTATCCTGGATTTGAAATCAAATCATATAAAAGTTACCTGATGTAATTCAATTAACTTCTTCGGTCCAAAAACCATCAAATAATTGTTAAAAAAAAAATCTTAGAATGAAATTGAGGGACAAAAAAAGAGAGTAGAAAAAGGAAACTTCATTAAGTTTTCCAAGTATTTTTAGTATAGTATGGTAATGGTAATATATATTTTTCTTTGTTTATCTTCTTGCTTAGTGAGGATATCATCTTGTTCGGGGTTTTTTTTTTTTTTTTTGGTCAATGAGGTGTGTATCCTTGGATGATTAGTTTCTTAAACTTGTCAGGAAAAATCTCAAATAAGGTGAATAAATGGCGTTCATTACATGAACATGAAACGCGAGCGAAGACAAAAATAAGGTTGGTATGAGAACTTGGGAACGGTTAAAACATCGCCATGATCACTGTAAATTAAGCTCATTTACAACTGAGAAAACAGAAGCAGGCATTTTGATGGGGGGAGGGTGTCATATCTGTACCAAAAGCGGGCAACTAAATTAGATGCAGATGACTTGTTAACATCACAAACAACACAGGAAATGAGAGTCAATGTCATCTAAAGACTACTTGACAAGATATCTGTATACAACATAAAACTGATATAGACTAGTCAACTGCGGTGGTCCATAAGCTCCTCTATGCACGTTGGAGAAGATACTGCTCCAGACATGATCTTATACGGGCAAAGGACTGGGGCCTAGCCTATGGCAGACAATTTGATCAATCATGGGAAATTAATTAGCTTTATTTATACTCTTGTCGCAATCTAAACTAATTGCAATTTCTTAGGTTACAAGACTGCTCATAGCTGCAGCATGCATTGCAATCCTAATCCTTCTTTATATGTTAGCGATCGCATATTTAGGCGGATATCATTTGGGACTAATGCTTGGACTTGAATGGAGCTCAAGAATGTGGAGTTGCAAGGCAAAGTCTGATGACGAACAAGAGATGGCAGAAACAAAGGAAGCACATGCAGAACTGCCATTTTCCACAAAACCATACCAGAACACACGGGATCCAGTCAAGTACCAATAAACCACGAGAATTAAAAACAAACATTTCAACAAAGCTGAGAGGGAAATGAGTGGGATAGCCAGAGCATCTTTCAACAATGTCAGCACCCATGTGACAAGAGTGGCCCTTTCCCCACATGTTGACCTGACGTAACAAAATGAGACAAAAGAGTCCCAGAGAGTGTGCCTTGATCATCCGAAAGAGAGAAGCAAATTTCACCATCACTTTTTTCAACCTTCCTTCTCTTTTTAGTTCACTTTCTTCAATGATTCCAAAGCGGATAGAAGTTTTAATTTCGATTAACATAAATCATGCACCAACGTCAAGCTGGAAACATAAAGGAAAGGACCATTTTTTTCTTGCATATCCTACTCAGCATGACAACTACGCATTGAATTCTGATCCTCTTAACACCGTTTAAAAGGCTGCTTAGTGTTCAACAATTATAAGACAACGATGGTAAGAGATTGTAAGCGTGTAATTGTCATAATAACAAGAGCCATGATATTTGAAGTCCAGCTACAGTCTGTGGTCCAGCACACAACCTACAACAGGGCAAGAAGTAGCTAAGAGAAGATCCTACTCAAACTAGTTCGTCCGTCCACCACGTATGTAAAATGCAGTTGCTGTTAGTAGTATCGTATTGATGACAAGGATGGTAATCTAGCTGAGGTAATCTCTGCGGATCTACCATCAAGCGCAGGTATCATATAGGCTATACATCAACAGGATCTTTCTTCCTTCTATGTGCTTCTCTATTTTTCTGCATGGACAAACAAACAACAATCCAATATCATAAAGAAATCATTTGAACAGAAGTTCATACATCTGTCGCCTCAGAATTCAAATGGAGGAATGATGCCTTACCCTAGTTAAGTTAATCTCTTTGGCCACACTAAACTTTATTACCTACAAAACATTAGCCACATCCAAAATATAACCAATCAGAAAAAAGGATTGTCCATTGGAAATAACCTTTTGTTTCAATTGAATCAAATTATAGCAAGCAGGTAGAACCTTGGCATTTAGAACTCAATTAGAAGCCTCGTTGCTGGTAGATGTGGTGGGTACTGATGCGTCGTTTTCAGAACACGAAGAGACAGATAACTCATTGCTTTCTTCAACTTCGGCCCGAGATGGGGACATGTCCGGATGCTGATTCTCAGAAGATTTTGTGAGGCTATCACGTTCGAAATTGCTTCCATGGCTACAAAAAACAAACCAGAACATACGGGGGAAATAATAGGGGGGGGGGTGTTCAGATCTAAAGAAGAATCACAAATGGCATTTTGATATAACAGGTGAACCTTACTGAGTCTGCAATTCAATACCTTTCAGTGAAGCTCTCCACCTTGCAATTAACAGTGTCATTGTTCTGAATGCAAGCTGCATTCACTTCATCCTGAAGATTCTCTGCAGCAACAGGAACAAGGGTGGATTTAGAGGCCCCTGAGCAATTCCCATTGTCTGCCAAAAGCAAGTTACATTAGTAGTACCAAAGCTTCTCCATCTCTGACCTAATATGTTTCAAACACTAACCTTCTAATGTTATCTCATTCTTGCCATCAGAGGTTAGAATATCAGTTTGATTGATGGGAGTATGATGAGTGGGCAGAGAAATGGGAGCACCAACAGAGAGACTATGCTGGTGATGATGTGCATGATCTCCCCTCAAGTCTGGAAGTTGCAGATTAATTAACCTTCTCCCCTGGAGTTCAATAGCTTGCTGCAACTCTGCCTGCTCCTCCAATTTCCTTCTCAGCATCATTTCTGGAGTATTATAAAGCATTCTTGCTCCTGTAGAAGAGAAATTAAACAAAGATAAATCAAGAAAAAAATTATGATTTTGACAGCAGAAAAAATGATGAAAAAGGAAATAAATATATTAAAAAATACTTCTAAAAAGTCCATGCTTGATTGTTTATGTTTTACTGACCAAGGTGAAGATCACATAGCTCTCTAGGATCAAACCCTGAAGGGCTTGAAGCAGGTGAAAAACCCCCCCTCTCCAGTAACTGTTGCGTCCTGCTGTTGTTTCATTGACAAGTAAATCATAAATGCCAGAAGTGAGACAGTAAAGATAACAACAACTGATAAATAGATACTATACTTTGCAACTTTTCCTTTCTCCTTGTATGGCTTGACAAGCACACGCGACTCACAAATATAATGAGGGTTTCCCTTTGCCAATATTTCCTTCACAGTCTCTGGGTAGACAAATGTAACAAATCCAAACATTCGCTTCTGCTGGTATGGAATCCTGACATCTTGAACTGGTCCAAAAGAACTTTAAAAACATAAAACGAAAATATTTTAATGACATTGCTCGGCAGTGGCCTCAGCAACTGAGAACAAAGCAAGTTATATCACAATTTTTTGCCTCTTCCAAATTCATGTCCAAAAAATTTCTAGAGAAGAGAGCTGTAAATCAGACTAAATACAAATAGCGATCACTATTTTCATTCTCTGATTATCAAGAACAGTCAAGAGACTCAAAATCCTAAATCCTATCCCTTCAACTCCAGAACAGGACTACGAACACACACACCTACAGTCTTAAAATCCTCACCTCCACAGCTTAGCAATATATTCTCTTCTTCCTTCTTCAAGTAGACTAACAGCTTTTCCTTTTTTTGTCTTTTTCTTTTTCAACTAGGCATGCACATTCATTTCTCATCTATCTCCAGCCAATATAATAACAGATGCAAACATGATAGAGTGAAGCCATGCAAATTATAAAAGCACTTGTATAACGCTATTCACGCTGCTAACTAGAAATAAAAACCACACGTAGCATGGAGACTTTTGGTACTGACATGCATGGCTTAAGATAAAACAAGGTGCAAGCCAAAATGTACTCTCAAGAGAACCAGGCAAACTTACTTCACTTTCTACCAAAACATATATGCAACATGGAATGCAAGCAGTTCATTTTATTGAAAAAGATTGAAATCCCAAGTTGAAGTCCTAAACTACCAAGGCATCAAGCCCCTTCACCATCATCAGTCAGAGGAATGCACTGATTGCAAAAGCCGTCCCTCAAACCAATAAAAATTTCATGGCAATTGGCAGCATAAAGTTTACCAATATTCTTAACTTTTAACAATAGGACTTTCTACCATGTACACTTCATAAATTGTGCTTAAATTTCTTTGGCATAAGCATGATTTCATCGTTTTGCAGACATTCTAGCCAGTCCCTGGCACTTACCTCCAGGTATTACTTGTCTAAGTAAACCAAAAATAATAACCAAAATTGATAATTTAAGAAGAGTAGGTGAAAAGTGGTAATTTACCTGAAATAATTTGAAACATCTTCATCTTTGAAAGAGCTGTCAGCTGGGAATGTCAAGTATATCTGTCTAGATGCTGAATTTGCCTTTTCAGCCATTCCCATTGCCAAAAAGTCATTCCTTCCACCACGGGTCCGGCCAAACTTGTAAAATTCATCACCCATCATTGCTGCGCCAAATCTGCAAATATCGACATCCACAAATTGCACCATTACCCAACCCATAATTAAAATTCCAGGAAAACGTCAAATTAAAAGGACAGGAGTGTTTATCATTAAGCAGAGAATCATGCGCATGACGAGTTCCATCAAATCATCCATTAAACAAGAACAGAATATAGACAAGAAAAGGAACGAATCCATAACCAAAACTAGCTAGATTAACAAGATTCGTTTCTCTCTAATCTTTTCCTTTCTTTGTGTACTCGATATGACTATTTTTCTCTACCTCCATAAAAAAAAAAAAAAAAGACTCTTTCTTTCTTTGGCCAGCCAAAAAATAGACAATAAAAACATGCTGAAAGATGGAAATACGTACCTATGGGGCATCTTGGTCTCATCTTGCATAGTCGTAAGGGATTCTTCAATTAAACAATAATGCCCACAAATTGACACATAGCAAATTAAGACTAAATTTTCACCACTAGAACATATCGAAATTGAAAATCTTGACACGCTATGCAAGGATAGGGCATGCTAAAAGCAAAAGTGGTAATCTTGAATGTATACCTCTCGGCTTCATTTTGTTGCAGCAACAGAAAATTCATGTGCTTGTTATAAGCCAACCTTTGCTGCTGCTGCTGCTGTACAGCCTTCATTTTCATCATCTCCTCTTGCTGCTGCTGTACAGCCTTCCTTTTCATCATCTCCTCTTGCTGCTGCAAATAAAGTTCCTCCATTTCCCTTGGTGAACTCACAAGAGCACCACCAACATTAACCTCAGCCATATTTTCATCACCATGACCAAACTTGCAACTTTCTCCATTTTTGCAAAACCCTCTAGCAAAATACAGGCACTGCCTATACCGGAGACCAAAACCCCCATCCTCAGCACCAGAACACGCATCACTCTCTGAAAACCTTCTTCTATGCAAATGGACATCTCCATTAGCAACTGAATAACCACCCATCTGAACCCTTTGGTCCATAAAGTCCTCGTTTTTTGAAGAGGGGTCATCGAAGAACGACAGATGATCATCTGACTGATACTCGCCAAGGAAATCGGCACTATTATTGCTGCAAACACCACCGCCATTACCACCATTTCTCGAGAATGGCGGCACCAAAACAGACCCAGAACGTATATTATCATAGGACAAAAAAGGACTGCTCTTTGGGCTAATTGAACTCTTACTGTCACTATTATTTGGCAGCCCGTGAACGGACCAAGGATTTGGAGACGGGTTTTTTGAAAAGTCAAGAAAAGAACCATTATTTGTGATTCTAGGAGAAGATTGTGGAAAGGGGTTGGTGTTATTACAAGGCCTTGCTATGGGATTGAGTGGTGACGGAGAAGAGGGTGTAGAAGGTGTAGATAACGTGTTAGTAGAGAGTCCTAAGTGGATTTTTGCCTTGAAGACTACATTTTGCAAGAGGGTTTCAGGGCCAAACGCTAACCGTAACAAATCTTTTTCAGTAGGGTCTTGTATGAGAATAAAACCCATAATTCTAGAGGCGTTTTCTGGATCTAAACTCTTGAGTTTCGTTAACAGTATGTTAGTTATCTCATGAGTATCCATGGCAGTTTTTTTTAGGATTTTTATGTTTATGTTTATTAGAGTGTGTGTTGATGGTGGTGGTGGTTTACAATTTCACTTCCAGAGAGACATGGAAGCAGAGAGCCAGCAAAATGAGAGAAGTGGTTGTTGTTGTGTGTGTGTGGGTGGGAGAGGTTTGTGTGCATATTTGTTTTTTCTCTGTTTGTTTAAAACAAGTAAATAACTCGAGGAGGAAAAGCGAGAGATTTTGAGACACAGGGTTTTGAAGAGAAACGAGCGGGTTTGGACTTGAATTAAGGAGTGTGTGTGTGTGTGTGTGTGTGTGTGTGTGTGTGTGTGTTATAAAAAAAATTATAATTATATTACAAATTACAAAACATACTGAAATGATTAGGTAGAATACAATTAAAAGAGTTTATAATCATCTGTGCTGTGCCCATGAGATTTTTTTTATAATTTGAATTTTTTTTTTAAATTTTTATTTTCTATTTTATCATTTAATATTTTATTAATTTTCAACTGATCTTCATGATTTAATTTGATTTGTTTTTTATAAATTATTGTGGTGTTATATAAACATTTCAATATTTTATTCGTATTTGATTTTGCAAGCATATATTTTTATTATTATATAATTAGGTGAAAAATAATTTAAAAAAATAAAATTATTAAACTGAGTTGAGTTTGTAACTCAAGTCATAAGTTAACCTTGATCGATCTAATAAATTGTTATTTTAATATTTAAAAAAAAAACAAATCAAGTTTTTATCAATTATTCAAATTGTATTTTTACTTGTACATCTTAACTTTTTTTTTTGTCATATTTTTTTTTTTTACTTTTTTTAGCATTCGTCAAGTCGACAAGGTAAGATTATAAAAACTCTTGTGTGAATTTTTTTATCCTTTGATTTTTGATTTTTTTTTTTTTTGCATTAAAAAGTTTTAATTCAACTCAAAGTAATGCAAGAAATAACCTAATATTTTCTAACAAGAAATATTCAAATTATATTCAGCAAAAGTGATGAATTTTTTTATTTTATCTTTATATATGTTTCTATTTTAAAAATAAATTTATATAATAATTATTGGCAAATTATTTTTGAATACAAGAGATTTGAATAAAACCGAAAAAACTCATTATAAATTAAAAATCAATTAAATAAAAACAAATTGCTCAATTATAAGGCTCATAAATTAAATTGAACTCATTCATTTTTGTAATATAAAATTGAATTAAATTCAGCTAATTGATTTAATTTTTTTATTTGATTCGGTTTAAAATCTTGGAAAAAAAAATTCAATGCATTTAAATTTCTCTGTAGAAATTAAACCATTTGAATCAATACTCATCCGTGGTTTATATCTTTAATCATGAATATTCATGTATTTATTTATTTATTTATTTATTATAGTAATACTACACTGATAAATATATTTTTTGAAAAAATAAAAGGTGGCTAAAAAGACATCAATAACTGATGATTGGTATATACTTTGGCCCATACAAAAGTATAAAAAAATTCATCTTTTTTCTGGTAAAGTGGTGCGTACGGCATACTTTATATATACTCTCCGTATATATAATATTACTATCAATAAGATAATACTTTTTTTCCCAACCAACTCCATCTTCTTTTATATATATATATATATATAAATACAGAGGAATACTTTTGTCCATACGAGCCTGTTCTTGAACCCAACTTTTGTTTGTTTTTAGTACCGGGTGGGGTGGCAACTATACCGACCAGACCAGATCTCTCCATACTTGTCAATCTCTTTTGTTTTTGTCGTGGAAAAATGTTTTTGACAAAATTAAGGGTTTTTTTAAAATTATTCTCTTGATTATTTTTATATGTTAATATAATAAATAAATTATAAAAAATATTTTAAAAAATAACTGTTAATATAATAACAAACAAGCTTTTCTTTGTTGGGCAATGGTTCACTAATTAGACATGGCAAAAACCATGAATTCTTTCATGCTAAAGATGTCAAGACAATCATAAACAGGGTAGCTAGCGGTTGGTTCAATTTGATTTCTGTCTTAAAAACCCGACAGAACCAAAATTTATAAAATTGAAAATTTCAAACCAAACGGTTCTGTCTGTTAATTTTTAATGCTACCCGTGGATATCAGTTTTCAATGCGATGGTTTTGGTTATTGAAGATTGAATACATTATTTGAATTAGAGTACTGTGATTAATAATGCACGGCAAACCTTTCAACATTGTTTTTTTTTTATTATTATTAACGTGAGTGTTCGGGTCAATTTATACGTACCTTGACTAATCTCATAAGCTCTGAAGTTAACGATCATGTAAGTCTTTAGTGGTCATGAGATTTGTGAGACTCGAACTAGTGACTTTTAAAAAGCAAATATTGAGCCTGACCAGCTGAGTTATACCTTTCAAAGTTACCTTTGAACATTGTTGATTTTACGAGTTATTTATATATATTTGATATAAAATCAAACTAAAAACTTAAAAATTAATAAAATTAGACTTGATTTATGCAAAATCAATAAAATCAAACCAAGTTTACAAGTTTATAAAAAATACAAGATAAGTGATTTTCTTGGTTTTGTATGAACAAACAATCAACTAGTTATAGATTTCTTAGAAATCGGCTGATCGATTACCTTAATAATTTTACCTTTTGTGTATTTTAAGATACTTGAATTTTTATATTATTTATTTTATTTTTATTTTAATTGTATTATATTATTATTTAGTACTTAATTAAAATTATCAATATATAATTAAATAAAAAATTGTATTTATGATTTTATGATTTTATCACCTGAGTTTGCATTATAAATGTTTCCCGTGTCGTGTAAAAAGAAAAAAGGAAAAAAGAGAGCATTATAATTGCAAGTGCAATTTCTTTTATGTCGTGTGTTGCACATTTAAAATGATATCGCAGACACAAAAGGAAACACGATTTCCCCATACCAGTCACCAGACATAAATTTCCACGACGCCTATAACTCTACTCTGGGTTGCTAAACTTGGAATGAAAAGTAACACTAAGCATGGACTAGCAGCTATATATTACGCCGGTACATTGCATGCATCGGCTAAGATTATCTCAACTGATTTAAGAACTTACAAGTTAAATCTTACCTATCAGTCAAGGAGCTG
>Ga0307518_10001854_pt1 | contig 15613 bp, 11 predicted proteins | sample 25_EM_MG_FD_203889 | JGI IMG/M metagenome (GOLD analysis project Ga0307518, IMG submission 203889) | Populus trichocarpa ectomycorrhiza microbial communities from riparian zone in the Pacific Northwest, United States - 25_EM | ecosystem: Host-associated > Plants > Roots > Unclassified | place...
GTTTATTTTAAAAAATAATAAAAATGAATATAAAACATTAAAGAAACCAATTAAGCCCTTATTATTATTTTTTAATCATAAAGAATGTCTTTATTTTTAATCGTGGAGAATTTAGAAAACAAACCATTTTCTAGAAAATTAAAGAATTAGAAAACATGTGTTTTTAAGAAAATATTTTTTATTTTTAATTAGTAAATGCACATATTTTATTTTTTTTAATTCATAAAAACTTTTTCTAAAAACATGATTTCTTTCACAAATAAACACATTTAATTGTGTGATTATTTTCTAATTAGTTAAATTAAGGCCAGTAAATAGGAATGAATGACAATGGGTATTCACAAATCGGATTTTTTAATATCCGTATTCTATCTATTATTCTTAGAGTAAAAAAATTTATATATTCATAAATAATCCGTTAGATTTTGAATATCCAATTAGTATTTATTATCTATTATTATTTTTTAATTAATAAAAAACAAAATAGTTAATATATATATATATATTGTATTAAAAAAATCTAGATATTTTATAAATATATTTGAACAATATAAACATATATTTCAGATTAAATTATAAATTTTAAATCAAGTTTAATAATATCTATAACTTATCTATTATATATTAAATCCAAACAAATACTCATTTATTTAAATTAAATCGGGTCAACAAGCATCAATTTGGGATTAAATACTCATCCGCACACCTAAACAATGAGATTAATTAGAAAGCGTGAACGTTGAACTTGAAGGGGTTCCCCGGGTTACCTTGTTCAAGGGAAAATGATTAGCTAATGTCCCACCATGGCGCGTGGATACACTCTCTTCTTTTGTTTTGATATAGAACCCCCCTCCTTTTTTTTTTCTCCCTCTAAAAATAAAAAATAAAATAAAAAAATAATAATACATAGTCTTGTTCTTTCCTGGTTAATAAGAGTTTTGGCACCCATATTACTATATCTTTTTTTAATTATATTTTCTATTGACGTTACATATAGAACAAGGAATCATGTGTATGCACATGAGAGAAAATAAATAATATATTTTTTCACATGCCAAATAATTTCTCTTTAATTTAAATATATATATAAAAAATTATGATTAAAATTTATTTAAATATAATTTATAAAAATTAAAATCATATACTACGAATAAAAAAATCTTCATTCTTTGCTATAAAAACACATATAGAATTAGATTTGTAAATAAGAATCGATATAATTTTATCATAGTAAAATCAAGTTTGAAAACATTTTTATTTTTATATATTCAAGTATGAATTTAAGATATATATATATATATATATATATATATATATATATGTCAAATAAAAACTCTATTTTGTAGAGATAATTTAAACATAAACTTGATCTAGTATAAATTTATAATATCTTAAGCTAGAATTAGCTTTTATATGGATTTCACTAGCCTTCAATAATATAATAAATATCAAAACATGAAATCTAAAAATCAATTAAGATTCTGATCAATTCACAATGTATTTTAATAATAAAAATTCCAACACATATGTCAAAAAGCAAAAAATCACAAAACTTTTATGGTATAATCATGGTAAATAAAAAAACGAAAATAAAAATGAAGTGTGTTTCTAGAGCCTTAAACGAGAGTGGGCGTTGAATGTTTGAAAAATGAGAAATGGTAATAAAGCCATGGTTAAGTAGCTATGACTATGAGTGTGTAAGCTTGCTCGCAGCAGCAGCAAGTAGAGTTTTGACCACTCTCTCTCTCTCTCTCTCTCTCTCTCTCTGTGCTAGTTATTGTACTAGTTTTGCTATGATTTGGTTCTTAACAGTCCCATAGCCGCTTAGACTCTCTCTCCAAAACCCGCTTTGTATATGTACTAAACTTACTGATCTCTTTATTTCATCATCGTTTCCTTGTCCTGGGCTGTTTCTTGTTTTATTCTGTATTTACTTGAAAAAATAAAGCACAAGTCGCAATCTTTTTATATCGTCTATCACAGATCTCTACCTATCAAACTGGTAAGTTTGTCTTCCTGTTTTGTTTTGAATTAGATGCAAATTTAATGCATTTGTTTAGGTCTGTGTATTTCTCCAGTAAAGATTGATGCTTTCTCTTGACTGTAGTTTTGGGTTGTTTTTGTTTTCATCAGCACATAAGCTAATTTGATTCTGTTGTCATTTTTTTTAGTGTTCTTGAATTTGTACTAATCCTGTTTTAAAAGTTTTGAACTGGGTTGTTTTGTTCTTTTTAATTTTGATAGTACAAGTCCTTTTGATTTGATGTTGATCATGTTGTTTCTTTTCTTTTCCTGATTTATAAGTAGGAACTTATTGGCGAGTTGTTTTCTTGGTTTACAGTTTTGGTGGGGTGGTGGTGTTAATGGATTGGAACTGCCGCAGGGATCAAAACTGGTATTGTGGTGATTTTGATGTAACAAGGAACTACATTTTCGGCTTCGAAGTGGTCTAGAACAATTCTTTGGTGAACTTATTAAGGGGGCTCTTGATTTGCTAGCAATCGCTTCATTTTTGAGCTCCTGAGTGTAATTTGATAAAAGGGTTTTTCTGATTCTTGTAAATAACAAGCTTTTACCCTTTGTATGGAACTTTAGAACGAAAATTGAATAGTTTTGTGATCATCACAATGGGGGGGCTTTGCTCGAGGAGCTCGACTGTAGATAATGCTCCCGGTGGAGGCTTTCCGCAGTTGAATGGTCATTTTAGTCATGGGCCTGGTTTGGTTTATCAGACTCGTGAATTGAAAATAGATAACAATGCAAATCCATCTCCAATTGTGGAGAACGTGGATAATAAGCAGCTACGAGAACCGTTTTCGTTACCGGAAGTGACCGTGGTTCAATATGAGGTGAATCCGGATGACATTGATGATGGGATTCCTCGCTTGTCAAGGGCTCTATCCAATAAATCCGGATCAACCAAGTCCAAGCAGGCAGCTGTTGCAAAGGTTAGCCTAATTTGTATGTTGTTTACTTTTTGTCAAATTATTATCAATTCCTTCTCTTCAGTCTGGAGTTTCCTATGTGATGTTTTCAGTTGAATCTGTGATATAGCTTGTAACATAAGTCGTAGTATAAAGTGTTTACTTGACATGCATTCCTGGTAGTTATGCTTGTTAACTATGAAATTTGAAGCATAGATTATACCACTGAAATGAGGCCATCACCATGTCACTGAAGATTAGGACTCATTAGAATGAAGATTGTTAAAAGCTGCAACCAAATCACGAAATATGTAAAACTAATTTTTATTTTATGAAATGCAAAAAAATTTTCTGTCAATTCTCATAACTACTAACTTCTGGACAGAAACTTTGAATGCATTGGCCAGACAGCAAGTTGAATTGAATGAGCATGCCACTCTTTTTCTATGCCCATTTATCTCCTTTATCATGAGTTGTTTAGAAATTCAAATCCCATTGGATTTGGATCCTTGTGTTATTTGAAAAAAGAAGTTGTAATGAGCGATTCCTGGCTGTGGGGAACAAAGATTAAATTGTCTGTCATTTCTCTCTGTATTATTTTGTGTCTCCTGTCATACCTTAGAAGAGTTAAAAGTTCTAGTTGATTTATGTATGGCCTCTTTATTATTTGAGAGGTTTGATTCAAGGGCATCCATCACCTCCTATTTTCATTTTCTTTTTGCCGTATGATGAAAGCCTCAAGTAGAATGTTTCAGATATACGTGGGAAACTGTCGGGGGGTTAAGTCCGATGATTTGCTGATTTCAAATTTATTATTTGCGAACAATCCTTTATTGTTTTGCAATGCTAAGTTGATTACATGTGATAATATTTCCTCGGTTTGGGTTATCTAATATGATATGGGGCTAATTTGAGAAAGAGTGCATTCTTTCACTGGATGAGATTTAAGTTTCAAAATGGGGGATGTTATCTGCTATTTCTGATATCAAGTGAGAATCAAATTTGGCATCTTTATCTGAAGACCTGCGGTCCTCCCTTGAGGAGCTCGCATGAGATTCCTTCATGCAAAGAAAAGGAAGAGCTGGGAAGTTTCAAACTTTCAATGTTTGTTGGGGAGGGGGTAAAGGGTGGAAGGGCATTGTTATTTGATTAAGAGTACTCTCTGTTTACCAACTTTGTCTATTTTACCCACCCTTTTTGGTCCATGAAAAGGATTTGAGAAAATGTGGAGAGATTTTGTGCACAGTGGAATGTCATGGATGATCAGGCATAAATTGGGGAAAAAGGCACATCTCTCCATTCAAGCTGATTGGTTGTGTGTGAGAAGGCTGTACATGTTTAATAGAGCTTTATCAAAACTTGATGTGGAGAGGCTTACTGCACAGGGAAAGCTTTTAAAAGTTGGTGATGGCTAAGCAATGTTGAGCCTGGAGAGAGGCAGGGTTGTGTCTCCTGGTTTGGAAACTTTGCTGGGTTTCACTTTTGTGGAAGCATCAGAAGTGGGTAATAAGTTTTCAAAACTTATCATTTTTAAGGTAAATGACAATAGGTTCTACTTTATGATGGGGCATCATGCTGGTGGAGCCTTTAAAGGTAGGATCTTTTGTTGGGAGTATTCTATGTTGGAGCATGTGGGAGAAACTCTCATATATTGCCTGGGATACATGAATGCTAACCCTTGGTCTCAAATTAGTAGCATTGGCTATTTGGATCCTTTGTCTCTATTATTGTGTTCTGTTGAGGGACAAACTTTTAATTAGTTGTTGTAACCTAAAATCCCTTTTCTCTGATGCCTTGAGAGTTACATATTTCTTGACATGCAAAATTGGAGTTGGTGAAGGTGCTTTTAATTGCCTGTATGTGTTGAAGGTGGATATGGTGTGCACCATATATACCAGGAAGAATCATCATAATGAAAAAGTTTTCCAAGGTTTGAGGTGATGGCTGAATAGAACGTTCTTGTGGAATAGTGCATAGTGAGCAGGCTTCCTACGTACTTTCTATCCATGGAGGCAGTTATGTCTCGTATTCTTTCATGAGAGACTGTCAAAGAGGAAGAAATTTATTCTTAGCTGGTTTTATTTGTGCTATAGAGATGGCAAATAATGAACTATCTTCATTGATTTTACCTAGGACTTCCATGTATTCTCCTTCTTTTATAGCTGCTTAAGTTCCTAATATGTTGCTAGATTTGGGGAGCAGTTGGAGAGGAATTTTCGGCTCAAAAGTAGTATTATTCTAAGGATGTTAATATTGCTTCTGTTGGAGCTTGAAGGAGGAGAAGAATTGTAAGAATATTTGTAGTGGTGCACATGCTTATTGGGATCATGTCTACATATATCCAATTCTGGCTGCTTAAGCATTCATGTTTTCCTTCCCCTTGCTTTTTTATGCAATTACCTCATAAAGTCTCTTTTCTTTGCTGCGTTCATAAAGTCTATTCCATCAAGAATTAAAACACAAAGGAGGATGGCATTGTCATTAATTTTAGTTTTGTTAAATGTTTTAAGTTTCATTAAGTTGTCCTTGAGTTGGGGCTTATTTCTTAATTGACTGCCTCAATATCACATTATTGTCGAATCAGGAGCCTGAAATATATTTGAGAAATGAAGGCATTTTATAAATCAATTACTTGGGAAAGTTGATTTCAGGAACAAAAAGGTAACAAACAATGAAGTTACATAATTATTTAAACATTTAGGTTTTGCTCGGAATTGGAGTGCTCTGTTTACATGCAGCTAAGCTTGACATGTCTAGATAACTCGAGTAGGAGGACGATAAAGAATATAAGAGAAGAAAGAAAACGTGTTTTGTTTGTGTCATCTGAAAGACTTGTTAGTGCTCTAAACTAGATATTTTTCTGTTAGGCAATTGCACGTTTCATGTAGTTGTTTGCAGTTTATTATGCACTAGTTACCCATGTGTTCACACAGTAAATTTACAGATTCTGGTGAAAATTATTAAAAACGATGCTTTACATAGAGTTCATAGTTTTGATTGAATGGAGAAAAATGCGACTTCTCTGAATGCCTCATAACATTGACATAGGTCTTTTCAGTTATTTGCTACTGAACCGTGTAGACATTAGTTCTACCATATTATGATGTGTATATTTTCTAAAGCACAAATGTGAATACTTTTAAATTTATTAAAAAAAAGTCACTTCCTTGATAAATAACATCTATATAATCATGGGAATTAACAATTATTAAAGTTCTACTTATTTGATTACATGAATAACATAACATCCTTCTGTGTATCGCCACATTAGTAAATAAAATAACAATATAGTGAAAGTGTCCATAATGTTATGGTTTAAACATTTCACTCTTATATAAGCATATAGGAGTTGAAAAGAAAAATAATTGAATGTTGATAAATAAATGAAGCATGTGTGTGGTTTAGTACGTCTGAAAGAAGGTGAAAGGTTCAAGAAGCATTGAAGCCATTTTGGAGTACAAAGCAATAGAAAGGAAAAAAAAAACAGAAATCATGGTCCTATATGTGCATGGCTCATCAACCAAATGGAGCATGACAGCTAAAATCTTTAAGTAATCAATCATTGAAAAACAAAATCATCTAATGTGCATCTAATAAAAAACTAGATGATTCTTTTTTTTTTTTGGTAAGAGTCAGTGTGTGTTATTTGTAAGTAGAATTTGGATGCATTTTCTTGTTCTAGGAGATGATTTTTTCATCATATGTTATTAAATGCTCCTAATCCTCTATCTCCAAATACATTGCATCTTATAATATAATTATCAAATTCATGCATGGTATGATCATGTACTTGGCAATGCTCATGGAGCTAATTCATGTTTCCACACTGCAATACTTCAGTATAGGATCTTCTTTCACACGTGCACGCACACACACGCACACTGATAATAGATAGATGTTGTAAGTTGCTCTGTGGAATTGTGTATCAGAAATTTGCTCAATTAAAAAAGCTGGTTATTTTGGTGTTGCAGGTCTCAGAAGTGAGTTCACTGTTAGGCAGAGCTGGTACTGCTGGGCTTGGAAAGGCATACGATGTATTGGACACACTTGGTAGTAGCATGACCAATTTAAATCCTAGCAGTGGTTTTACCTCAGGGCTGACGACAAAAGGGGATAAGATTTCAATTTTAGCTTTTGAAGTTGCAAACACAATTGTTAAGGGTGCTAATCTAATGCAATCCCTTTCAGAAGAGAACATTAGACATTTAAAAGAAGTTGTGCTTCCCTCAGAGGGGGTGCAAAATCTAATATCTAGAGATATGGATGAACTCTTGAGGCTAGCAGCAGCTGATAAGAGGTTGATATTTCCAAAATTTCTATTTTAATTTGAAACAGATTTTCATACATTTTATTACAGTGATCTTATAGCATTGCCTAGAAAACTTGTAGAAGAAATATTAATCATTTCGCTACACAATTATGACAGAGAAGAACTGAAAGTTTTTTCTGGAGAAGTGGTGCGTTTTGGAAACCGTTGCAAAGATCCTCAGTGGCACAACTTGGACCGTTATCTTGAAAAGTAATGCTAATTGCATCTGTTTTATATTGATTATTCTTCAGAATATTTGAAATAAGGTTCTTATATTTCAGTCATTCTATATGATTTTTTAGGTTGGGTTCAGAATTGACACCTGAAATGCAATTGAAGGATGAAGCAGAGACAGTTATGCAACAATTGATGAATTTGGTTCAGTATACAGCAGTGAGTATTTAACAATACTATAGTATATAACTGTCCCTAAATTTCAGCAGATATTGCATATCGAGGTGTGATGATTAGAAAACATTTAACAATGTTCTTTCTTTCTTTGTGCTGGTGGAAGTGTTGTCTGCAAAAGAAGGATTTGGATGTACCACACCCATTCTAATTTGAAAGGGAGTGTGACTTTCAGTTTTTTCAGTTCTATTGTATTTCCCTCTTTTCCTTTTGGCCGTGATTAATGTGGGGAGGAAGAGAAAAACACCAAAAAGCAAACTCTTTGCAACATCCTAAGATGTTCTATACTCTACGATGATTCGCAGCCAAGAACAATATCTTCACTCACAACATGGTCATTGAGCAAAATGCTCTTGAAAAATGAAAGATGTTATAAACTTAATTTTAAACTGTTCTCCTTGATCATCTAATGACAAATTTCAGAACAAAATACAATTACTTTTCAAATGCTGTGACTTGAACATAACTGAGTAACTTTATATCAACGGTCCAAATATGTTGTACTGAAGTCATCTATGGGCATCTAGAGTCTGCTTTATGTGCGGCTAGTGCATTATTTGTGTTTTATGCTATTGATTTGTTTCTCCTTCATATGCTGCCAATTTTTAATCTTGCATGAGATGTGGTACATCCATATCTATTCAGCATTGATAAGAAATTTATTCCCGCAGTTTAATTCAGCTCATTATCATATCCACCCATACAATTTCATGCTTAGTACTTCTCTTAAGCTTATCTTGTAAATTTCCTCATGAAGAGATTTTTCCTTTGGGTTGCAGGAACTGTATCATGAAATGCATGCCTTGGACAGATTTGAACAAGATTACCGCCGTAAGCTTCAGGAAGATGATAAAACAAATGCTGCTCAAAGAGGTGAATTGCAGTTTAAGTTTCATTTTGCTTTGATTCTCATTTGATTGGCCCATAATGTTGACCAGAATAAAATATTTTCGAGAAAGGAGTGCAACCCATCTATGCTTGAGCTTGCTCCTTGTTTCCCCTTTGTGAAGTTATGTTATGGAGAAGCCCTTAATTTTTTGAACTCCCCTTTTTAGTCGTTATATTTTTTTTTCTTTCTTTTCACACAGGTCCAAATAAAAATGCATCAATTGCACCCCTTAATTTTTTGAACTTCCCCCTTTAATTCTTATTATTCTTATTATTTTTTTTTAATCTTTTCCCTCAGGGATGTTTGTTTCTATTTCACATTTTCTTGATTTTGATCAACATTAACATTCTAAAGTGATGCTGTCTCATTGCGTTTAATTCATTTGTAGGGGACAGTCTTGCTATTTTGAGGGCAGAGTTAAAGAGCCAAAGCAAGCATGTGAAAAGTTTGAAGAAGAAGTCGCTTTGGTCTAAGATTTTGGAAGAGGTATGAAGCAGTAATGCATTGAGGTGGCTGGTGGCGCCAGTTCTAGAGGCATATTGGAGACAAATATGGCCTTATTTTAGTGTTTCATACATCGATGATTCACCCTTGTTGATCATTGTGTTTATGATCCTACCACAAGGATGCAGCAGTGCACTCCTAATGTTGGATGGACCATGCATATTCTGTATCTGTCAAGTGATAGCTACACAATAAATCTTTTTGTTCTTTTTCATTGACTGTTCTTAGTGTTATTGCAACATAAATCTAACATCCTGTTTACGTAGGTGATGGAGAAGTTGGTAGATATTGTCCATTTCTTGCATTTGGAGATTAATGAAGCTTTTGGCAGTGCTGGTAAGCAATCCAAACAGGGTTTAGGATTTCTTGTTATTGGCAATTTTTAATTATATATATATGCACACATATATATACCTCTTCTCTTTGTTTTCTTGCTTGGGACAATGAAGTGATATGAAATTTGTCTGGCTATTTGTGGTTTCATTAACTGATGTTTTTACTTGCAGATGGCGATAGACCAGTAAAAAGTTCTTCGAACCATAAAAAGTTGGGGCCTGCTGGTCTTGCATTGCATTATGCAAACATTGTCACTCAAATTGATACTCTTGTGAGTTTATGATTTCACCAGACTTGATACCCTTTTATCCTTGCTATTAAGGATTTTGGTTCTGTATCTCAAATGTCAGCTTCTGAGTTTTTCAATGTTGCCTTAACCAGGGTTGCAGTCCTGAAGCTCTTATCTAATTGTTGCTTCTTGTTTTTCTTCTTCTTGGCTTTTCTGTTTGTCTGAGCTAATGCCTTAATGTGATCAGGTGTCCCGATCAAGTTCTGTGCCTCCAAATACAAGGGATGCTTTGTACCAGGGGCTGCCACCAAATATCAAATCTGCTTTGCGCTTTAAATTATTGTCATTTCAAGTTAACGAAGAGGTATCATTCGATGTTGCCTTGGGACTGACTTGCTCATTGAGATTTCACTTCTAGCCATTTTCTTGTTTATGCATTGATATAATTAATATTTCAAATAATGTTCTTGCAGCTTACAGTCTCACAAATCAAAGCTGAAATGGAGAAAACTTTGCAGTGGCTTGTTCCTATTGCTACTAACACAACCAAGTAAGATGCCAGCTCAGTCTAAATTTCTCTACCTTGGCTGGGCTGTACCTTCTGATACCTCATCTTACGATCTGCTCAATTCCATTTAATGTTCAGAGGCATGCGCATCCTTTTAACCACTAATACTAATAGTAATCATAATCTAACAAATTATTACTCTAGTGAAGTTAGGTAGTGTTTGGTACATGGGACTGGACAAGACATGGCAGGACAACTTGTCTTGTATTGGTGTTTGATTTGCACATGGGACAGGATGAAAAGCAGCTTTTCTCTTGTCCCATACCCAAATTTTGTTCTACCTCCTCACATGTTACAACCTTGTCACATCCAGTATCATCCCATCCGCTAATCAATGTACCCCAACTGTATGGTCCTTGTGAACAGAAGATTTTAAAGCAGGAGCTAAAACTTCTTTACAGATTTTGTGGTTTTGTTAACATACTAATGTATTCAACTTATATTTCTTCTCCTCTTGGTTTGTTTCCAATTATTTATCCTTGTGCTTACATTTTTGCATGCACTTAACCAGAGCTCATCATGGATTTGGTTGGGTTGGAGAATGGGCGAATACAGGGTGAGTTCCAAATCTGCTCATTCTCTTTCTTATTATCTCACCTGTGTTGAGTTCCTTATGACAAATTCTTCAGGTCTGAGGTGAATCGTAAACCTGCTGGACAGACCGACTTGCTCAGGATAGAGACACTACACCATGCAGACAAGGAGAAGACTGAAACTTATATTCTTGAATTGGTGGTTTGGCTTCACCATCTTGTCAGCCAAGTAAGAGCTGGCAATGGTTCCAGATCTCCTGTTAAATCTCCGACTCGGTCCCCAAATGAGAAAACAATTCAGTTGTCTACACAAAAGCCAAGCTCCCCATCCCCCACATTGACAATTGAAGACCAAGAGATGCTTCGGGATGTGAGTAAGAGGAAAAAGACACCTGGGATAAGCAAGAGTCAGGAATTTGATACTGCAAAAACCAGGTTAAGCAAGCATCATCGGCTGAGTAAAAGTAGTAGCCACTCGCCAATGGGCGAAACTAGAAAAGATCCATTTCCCATTAGAAGGCCATCTTCTGTTCCTGTCATGAACTTTGATATAGACTGGATCAAGGCCTTGGATGTTATTGACCGAGTGGACACAATAAGAAGCTTCTAGTAGTATCAACATGAAGGTCAAGATGCAGAGACAAAGGTCTGTGCTTGTGAAAATTGAGAAGGGTCCAATCAGATGCAAATTTTCCATATCGGGGGTTTTGTCTTTGGTTTGTGGTGGGAAGATTTCATGTCAGTAGGCAGACGATGAGTGATAAAAGTCCTTTCTTTTTTGTATGTGAGAATTTAAGTTGGTGAGTATATGGGGGGGTACTTAATTGTTTTCGAGGATTATAGGCTATAGTTTTTGTTAGTTGTACATGTACAGAATCAGTTCATAATAATTGAAGTTCATGTTCCTTTCCATGTCTTTCTTGTCTATGCTTCTGTTACCTTGTTATTCTGCTAAACCATCTCAGTTTTTTATTGGTTTTGTCATCGCCTAACCACTCAGATTTTTTTTGTTTTGTCATCGCCATCATTGGACATGGAAAGAAGGTTTCTATTAATGTACCAACACAATTTCTTTAAGATGCATAATTTTCAGTTCATAATAATTGAAGTTCATGTTTCTTTCCATGTCTTTCTTGTCTATGCTTCTGTTACCTTGTTATTCTGCTAACCAGCTCAGTTTTTTTTTTCTTGTCATCGCCATCAGTGGACATGGAAAGTAGGTTTCTATTAATGTACCAACACAATTTCTTTAAGATGCATGATTTTCAGGTCTCTACTTGAATAGGCTGGCATTGCCATATCTGTGATTGCCTTGTGATTCCTCGTGTGAAGTGGAACGTTGCTAAAATCCATTAGAAGTCAAATTCACAACTTGGCATTCTTTCATGGATTTCACAATGTGTGTTTGATTTGTGAACGAGGATTACAAGCATTAAGGCAAAAGCAGTGAGCTGGATAAGCTGCTGTTATTGTCAACAGCCATTGAGTTGAGGTTTTATTCTCGTGACACACTGTATGATCACCATGCTGTAAGAGCAGGAAGCAAGAGAGACGGTTTATTTAACATAAATGACATGAAGTTATGTTAAATTTAGGGACGAAAGACAAAAGAAGGGCTTGGAAATAAGAGGCCTTTTCTTGGAAGGAAGCACAGAGGGTGGTTGAACTGGGGAACATCTCCCCCTCTCTTCTGTTGGTTGTTAGGAGGCTTCTAGGGTTTTTTCAGGCATAATGTGGCTTCTTCTGTGCAAGGGCAGTCACCAAACACACCCATCAGATCATACCATAAAAATTCCATTACTGTAGAGTTTTTCAATCATTTAAAAAAAGCCAGAGATTGGCGATGCCAATGTTGAAGCTCCGGCCAGTAGTGTAGTGAATTTCATGGATTACTTACTTTATTTGGATTTAGCACAAGCACAACATCATCGAGCGAGAACACCGGAGTTAATAAATCAAGAAGATCATGATGTCTACGTTCTTTTCTCAGAAGATTCAAGCAAGATTTCTCTCCTTGGTCTCAGTGAACTTTTGGCTCATGATGCACTATACCTTGACCTAGTTAGTTTCTAATTAAGCATTAATTGTTCTTAATTTATGGATTTTGTCTTTATTATGAACCCTTTAAATTAATTTGATGTTCTTAACGTTGCTATTTCCTTTTCTTACTTGATTTCAATCAGGTGATACATAGCGAATGGACTTGGAGGTTCTCGAAGAAGAAATCTTCACCTAATTTTCTTGATCTCGTACTCAACAATGTTGAAGATGAGCCAAAGGAAAACAATAAAAAGGACTCTGGGACATGTAATAATCACGGTAAGGAACACTACACAGAAGTTGCAAGAAAGCTCTGCATGCAGGTTGACAGAAGAAGAAGATGCTAAAGAGTCAAGGTGGGAAAGGAAGAACACATTCCATTCTGAAAGTTTTGAAGAGATCTTTGTGGAGTTTGGCAGCACATCCTTTTTTTTTTTTTTTATAACCTGGGATGTCCGGACCAGTTTACGCGTACCACGATTAATCCCCGGATCCATTGAACACCCTGCAAGCCCAGTAGGCAGGCAAGACACCGCAAAAATGACAGACGTGCACGCTAAGGCTTGAACCCAGGATGTAGAGACAAAAAAACTCTACCAGGACAGCTGGGCCACAAGTCTCGGTGCATTTGGCAGCACATCTTTTTTTTTTAGTTTAACGTGGGTGTTCGGGCCAGCTTGCGCGCACCTCGACTAATCCCACGGGTCTTGAAGTTAACGACCATGTAAACCTCTAGTGGCCATCATATGAGCAACCACAGGGCTCGAACCTGAGACCATAAAGGGAACAAACCTCTTGGTCCCAAGCTCTTACCACTGGGCCACCACCTAGATGGTTATTTTGCAGCACATCCTTGATTTACTTCTATGTGGAGTGATAGAAAAACTTGGTGAATTTCATATGGAAAAACTATTTTGATTCAAGAAAGTCTGTGTAAATGCGCTAGCTCTTTCTGTTTTTGATAATTTAACTTGAACGTGTAGTATCTCTCGCTTGGAAATCTAACGTGATCTGGGATACATGCAGCGCACAAGCGTTGTGGAATCATGTGCTGTACGTACGATGGTTATAATTGAATTAAAATTCCTATTTTGGGAAATATAAACATTTTGATCGTGAGAATCTGGCATTCGCCATTGAAATATGTTGCTCTCAACTTGATATATGAACTGTACTAAGTTGAATTGTCCGTTCCCAAGACAACACTTGGGGTCTGCAAAGGGTAAAATCTCATGCATTTCTGTTCTGTCATCCTTAATTAGCCTTAGCAATATATTTATCAATTGCTGTTATGCGAAGTTAATGAATTTTGTTATTTTTTAAAACATGCTAACAACATATATGTATTTTTGTTTACATTAAAAAAAAAAAAAAAAACTAGCCCGCAAAACGGCATAATACGATGCAATAATCTAGTAGTATTTTATTATGGGTATGAAATCAACTCTTTTCATATCCATTTTCTATATATAAAAAAAGGAGCACTTTTATAAGAATTAACACTATTATTATTATTATTATTATTATTATTGTTTAATTAATGTAGATGTTCGGGTCAGCTTGCGCGCATCTCGACTAATCCCACGGGCCCTGAAGTTAACAACCATGTAAGCCTCTAGTGGCCATCATATTAACAACCACATGACTTGAACTGAGATCACAGGGAAAACAAATCCTTTAGTCCCAAGCTTTTACTACTGGATCACCTACTAGATGGTAATTGTAGTAAGGGAGAGAGGGAGGAAGGATTGGATTAATAGTGTTACCAATTGTTATTTCCACCTATAATTTTATGTATCAATCAATATATATTTTCTAAATTAAATTTTTATGATATTGAATCTAAAAATAAATAACTTTTAAATTTAAATTTTATGTTCGAACCAACCTTTGTTTATATATATTCTTTTATATTTTTGTAATTAGTTGAGTGTAATTTTTTTTTAAAAAAACATGAAATGTGAGTTGAACAATATCTCCAAACAATCTTAATCTGTTCTTATGTTTTAAAAAGATTTTTTTTCAAATTAGTTTTTTTAAATGTTTAGATGAACAATACAAAAGACAACGTTAATGATAATAAAATAAAAATAAAAAGAATAAAATAGAACTCTTAAAAAAGAAGGGGTTAAAAACTTGATTCGAAGATCGGCCATCGCCATCGCCATCGCCATCGCCGCCATCATAATCATTATCTACTTGTACATGACGATGATTCAAGCGGTTATGGGTGGAGGGAAAGTCAAACAAATTCAGTTGGGGTAACTATCTGTATTCTTAAGAGCCAATCATTGCTCGCCAAGTCAACTAGGATAGTCCAAAACCCGCCAAGATAACCGTCACCACTTACCTCCCCCATTCACTTTTGAAAGGCGTGTGGCCTTCTCAGAAAGGACTTGAGATTGCTGATTGACAACGGGAAATTCTCAGAAGATCTTAAGTGATAAATACTTGTACAGATTTTTTTAAAATATTTTTTATTTAAAAATTAATTAAAATAATAGTTTGTTAATTTATTTTTAATATTAGTATATTAAAACAATATAAAAAAATTAATTTGAAATAAAAAATAATTTTTTTTAAAAATACTTTTCAAATACAAAAACAAACGGTCCCTTAATAAAATTATTCAATGAAAATTCTGGCAACTAACCTTAAAAAAATGATATTTAGACCTGGTTGAGGGTGTTGACCTGTAAAAAAGTCATCGAGTTGATTATTTTTATTAAAATGATGAGTTAACTCATACAAATTTGATTAGATTAATCAAGTCATTAAAAAACCATTTAGGTTAATTAAGTTTGTTGGGTTAATACTTTTTTTTGGTATAATCATGAAACTTGGTCCAATAAGTTTTAAATCATGAATTTTCT
>Ga0307518_10001855_pt1 | contig 15613 bp, 13 predicted proteins | sample 25_EM_MG_FD_203889 | JGI IMG/M metagenome (GOLD analysis project Ga0307518, IMG submission 203889) | Populus trichocarpa ectomycorrhiza microbial communities from riparian zone in the Pacific Northwest, United States - 25_EM | ecosystem: Host-associated > Plants > Roots > Unclassified | place...
GTCGGGGTTTCGCGAACTAGCGGCGGCGTTTCCGGGAAGGCCGCGGATCGAGCAGTTCCTCGGCGAGGAGGATGGCCCGGTCCGAAAGCGTGACGGACAGCCGCTCCACCGACTCGCCGATCCGGCCCGCTTCCCGGCGCACGCCCTCGCCCACGGGCTTGCTGTGCCGATCGGCGAGGCCCGCGAGCCTGCTCCCCGAGACCAGGACCAGATCGGAGAGCCGTTCGCCCAGCTCGGTCAGCCGATTCGCCGTCTTGCCCGCGCGGCGCGCCACGAGATCTTCGGTCTCCCGTCGCAGCTCACGGACGGCGGACCGCGACTCGGTCGTCGTCCCGGTGAGTGCGGACCTCAGAGTTTTCGTCACGTCCATCAGGGTTCGACCTCCACGCGGCTCGCCTGCGTTGAGTGTACAACTGTGCACCGTTTATGCGGAATACGTGACTGCGCCTTCTCTTGTTCCTTCACATTCGGAGAACAAGTGTGTTGCTAAGCGGGCTGATGCAGGCTGGCGAGCGTATGTCGCAAAATTTCGGAAACAAGTCAACTTCTTGCATTTCATCCCCGACTTGTTGCATGCTCGTACGGCTCTGGCTCCCTCCCCGCCGTCTCAAAGAAGAGAAGACGCCATGACACGTATGCGCCTGTCCCGGATCGTCGCCGGTCTCCTGGTCGCCGGGCTCTCCGTCGCCGGACTCTCCTTCGCCTCCGCCGCGAGCGGGCCCCCACCGGACCCCGCCGCCCCACCCGGTCCGGCGGCGCTCGCCGAGGTGCCGTTGACCCGCACGGTGTCGGCGAGCAGCGCGCTGCCCGGCTATCCCGTCGCGAACGCCGTCGACGGAAACCAGGAGAGCTACTGGGAATCCGCCAACAACGCGTTCCCGCAGTGGATCCAGGCCGACCTCGGGGCGGCCAAATCCCTGTCGCGGATCGTGCTGAAAATGCCGTCCGGCTGGGAATCCCGCACCCAGACGCTGGCCGTGCGCGGAAGCACCGACGGAGCCGCGTTCACCGACCTCGCCGCGCCGACCGGCTACGCGTTCGCGCCCGGCGGCAACACCGTCACGATCCCGATGACCGCGTCGGCCCGCTACGTGCGGCTGCAGATCACCGCGAACACGCGGTGGCCCGCGGCGCAGCTGTCGGAATTCGAGCTGTACGGACCGGACACCGGTGACACCCAGGCGCCGAGCGCGCCCGCGAACCTCGCGCTGACCGAGCCCGCGGCCGGCCAGATCCGGCTGACCTGGGCGGCCTCGGCGGACAACGTCGGGGTCACCGGGTACACCGTCTACCGCGACGGCACGCCGGTCACGACGATCACCGGCACCACGTTCACCGAATCCCGGCCCACGGGGACACGGGTCGAATACTTCGTGCGTGCCAAGGACGCGGCGGGCAACGAGTCCGGCGACAGCAACCACGTCGTGCGCTCCGGGACGAGCGCGGGCGCGAACCTGGCGGCGGGCAAACCGATCGAGGCCACCTCGGCGGTCCACTCGTTCGTCCCCGCCAACGCCAACGACAACAACACCGGCACGTACTGGGAGTCCGCCGCGGGCTATCCGAATTCACTGACGGTGAAACTCGGGGTCGACGCTGAGGTCGACTCGGTCGTGGTGAAGCTCAACCCGGACGCCATCTGGGGCGCGCGGACGCAGAACTTCGAGATCCTCGGCCGCGCGCAGGGCGCCACCGCGTTCACCGCTCTTTCCGCGCGTGCCGACCACCGCTTCGACCCGACCACCAACCAGAACTCGGTGGTCATACCGGTCAGCGGACGCGTTGCGGACGTACGCCTGCAGTTCTTCGCAAACTCCGGCGCCCCCGGCGGTCAGGTCGCGGAATTCCAGGTGATCGGCACTCCCGCGCCGAATCCGGACCTCGTCGTCACCGGTACGACCTGGACGCCGTCGAATCCGACGGAGACCAGCAAGCTCGCCGTCTCGGCCACGGTGAAGAACACCGGCACCGCCGACGCGGCCGCCACGACCGTGAACGTCAGCCTCGGCGGCACCGTCGTCGGCGAAGCGGCGGTCGGGGCACTCGCCGCCGGCGCGTCCACGACGGTGACCGTCGACGCGGGAACGCGTCCACAGGGGACGTACACCGTGGCCGCCACCGCGGACCCGGCGGGCACGGTGGCCGAGCAGAACGAAACCAACAACACCTACACCTCGCCGACCTCGCTGGTCGTCGCGCAGGCGCCGGGGCCGGATCTCGAGGTCACCGGCATCACGTCGAACCCGCCCAACCCGGCCGCGGGTTCGGCGGTGTCCTTCACCGTCGCGGTGCACAACCGCGGCACGAGCGGCGCGGACGCGTCGGTGACGCGGCTGGCCGTCGGCGGCACCACGCTGACCGGCGCCACCGGCGCGATCGCGGCGGGGGCCACCGCGAACGTCGCGATCTCGGGCACCTGGACCGCCGCCGACGGTGGCGCGACCCTGACCGCGACGGCCGACGCGACCGGCACGGTCACGGAGACCAACGAGTCCAACAACAGCCTCTCGCGGGCGATCGTCGTGGGCCGCGGCGCGGCCGTCCCGTATGTCGAGTACGAAGCGGAAGCCGCGCAGTACCAAGGACAACTGCTCGAAGCGGACCCGCTGCGGACCTTCGGCCACACGAACTTCGCGACCGAATCCTCGGGCCGCAAATCCGTGCGGCTGGCGAATCAGGGCCAGTACGTGGAGTTCACGTCGGCGAACGAGGCGAACTCGATCGTCGTGCGCAACTCCATCCCGGACGCCCCCGGCGGTGGCGGGCAGGACGCGACCATCAGCTTGTACGTCAACGGGACGTTCGCGCAGAAGCTGACGTTGTCGTCGAAGCACAGCTGGCTCTACGGCAGCACCGACGACCCCGAGGGTCTGACCAACACCCCGCAGGCCAACGCGCGACGGCTGTTCGACGAGTCGCACGCGCTGCTGTCCCGGTCGTATCCGCCGGGCACGAAGTTCAAGCTGCAGCGGGACAGCGGTGACGACGCGGCGTTCTACATCGTCGATCTCATCGATCTGGAGCAGGTCGCCCCGGCGGCGGAGAAACCCGCGAACTGCACGTCGATCACGGAGTACGGCGCCGTGCCGAACGACGGGAACGACGACGCGGCCGCGATCCAGCGCGCGGTGACCGACGACCAGAACGGCGTGATCGCCTGTGTCTGGATCCCGGCGGGGCAGTGGCGGCAGGAGAAGAAGATCCTGACCGACGACCCGAACGTGCCCAACGGCGGCGGCCAGTACAACCAGGTCGGCATCTCCAACGTGACGATCCGCGGCGCAGGCATGTGGCATTCGCAGCTGTACTCGCTGATCGAGCCGCAGAACGCGGGCGGCATCAACCATCCGCACGAGGGCAACTTCGGGTTCGACATCGACAAGAACACGCAGATCTCCGACATCGCGATCTTCGGTTCCGGCCGGATCCGGGGCGGGGACGGCGGCGCGGAGGGCGGCGTCGGTCTCAACGGCCGGTTCGGCACTGGCACGAAGATCACGAACGTGTGGATCGAGCACGCCAACGTCGGCGCGTGGGTCGGCCGGGACTACAGCAACGTCCCGGCGCTCTGGGGCCCGGGCGACGGCCTCGAGTTCAGCGGTGTGCGGATCCGGAACACCTACGCCGACGGCATCAACTTCACCAACGGCACGCGGAACTCGAAGGTGTTCAACTCGTCGTTCCGCACCACCGGTGACGACTCGCTCGCGGTGTGGGCCAACCAGTACGTGAAGGACCCTTCGCAGGACATCGCGCACGACAACGTGTTCGCCAACAACACGATCCAGCTTCCGTGGCGTGCCAACGGGATCGCGGTCTACGGCGGCTACGGCAACAAGATCGAGAACAACATCGTCCACGACACGATGAACTACCCGGGCATCATGCTGGCGACGGATCACGACCCGCTGCCGTTCTCCGGGGAGACCCTCATCGCGAACAACGCCCTGTACCGCTGCGGCGGCGTGTTCTGGGGCGAGCAGCAGGAGTTCGGCGCGATCACGTTCTTCGCGCAGGGCAAGGACATCCCCGGGGTCGTGCTGCGGGACACGGAGATCCACGACTCGACCTACGACGGTGTCCAGTTCAAGACGGGCGGCGGTGTCGTGACCGCGGCCCTCACCAACGTCAAGATCGACAAGTCCAACAACGGCGCGGGCATCCTCGCGATGAGCGGCGCCCGTGGCAGCGCGACCTTGACGAACGTGGCGATCAGCAACTCCGCGAACGGCGACATCGTCCGTGAGCCGGGGTCGCAGTTCGTGATCAACGGTGCTCCGGTGCCGGCGGTGGTCTCGTCGGGCCGCCGCGGCACACGGTAGGCGGAATCCCTGCGGGGGCCGGAGTGGGCGACCACTCCGGCCCCTTTCACGTCCGGGGGCTCAGCCCCGCCACGGCCAGCCGGAACAGCCGGTCCGCCCGGGCGGCCGGATCCGGGTGGTGCTCGGTGGCCAGGACGATGCCGACGATCAGCGTGATCAGATCCGCGACGGTGACTTCCGGCGGCACCGCGCCGTCCCGCACGGCCCGCCGCAGGAGAGGTTCCCCGGCGTCCTCGATGGCGGCGGAACAGGAGTTCTCCTGGGTGGGCCCGTCGTACGAGAGCGCGGCCGCGAGGCCACGGGCGGAGACGCAGTAGACGACGACCTCGCCGAGCCAGGTCAGGAGCGCATTCCGGCTGTCTTCATCGCCGGTCAATTCGGCGGCGCGGGCGCACAACGCGGAGATTCGGTTCGCGGAGACCGCCTCCAGCAGGGCCCGGCGGGTGGGGAAGTGGCGGCGCACGGTCGCCGAGCCGACGTTGGCGGTGCGGGCGATCTGCTCCAGCGAGGCGCCGGAGCCGTGGGTCGCGACCTCTTCCTCGGCCACCGCGAGGATGCGCGCGTAGTTCCGCCGCGCGTCGGCGCGCTGACCGTCGGACATGGCTTCACCTCGGTGTTTGCGTAAGTGGCGGGGCCCGCCATATTGTAGCGGACGATAAGTGGCGGGCCCCGCCACTTAGTCGACCGAAGGAGCCACCATGTCCGCAGCACCCGTTCTGGTCACCGGCGCCACCGGCAGGCAGGGCGGCGCGACCGCCCGCGCCCTGCTCGCGGCGGGCGTCCCCGTCCGCGCCCTCGTCCGTGATCCGGCCAGGGCGAAAGCCGTCGAAGCCCTCGGCGCCGAACTCGTCGTCGGCGATCTCCACGACGTCGACTCCGTGATCCGCGCGGCCAAGGGGGCTCGCGCCGTCTTCTCGGTGCAGATGCCCGGAATGAACGAAGACGGATTCGACTTCGCGGGCGAAGTGACTCAAGGCATCAACCTCATCGAGGGCGCCAAGGCGGCGGGTGTGCCGCAGTTCGTGCACACCTCCGTCTCGGGCGCTGGTCAGCACGTCGAGGCGGACGGATGGGCAGAGGGCCGCTGGTCCTCGATGGAGCCCACGCTGGGTGCCAAGGCTGCGATCCAGGACCACCTCCGCGAGGCGGGCTTTCCGCGGTGGACACTGCTCAAGCCGGGCTTCTTCATGGAGAACTTCCTGCCCGACATGAAGTTCCTGTTCCCGCGCGGGGTGGACGGCGGCCTGGTGAGCGTCATCAAACCCTCGACGTCCCTTTCCCTGGCCGCCGTCGACGACATCGGCACCGCCGCCGCGGCGGCCATCGCCGAACCGGAGCGGTTCACCGGGGTCGAACTCGAGCTCGCGAGCGACTTCCTGACCATGGCCGAGATCGCCGAGGTGCTGTCGGGTGCACTGGGGACGAAGCTGGCGGCGCCGGACATGACCGTCGAGCAGGCGGTCGCCGCCGGGATGCCGCCGATGGGTGCCTCGCACGAGTGGCTGAACGTGATCGGCCAGCCGGGACGTCCGGAGTTCGCGCGGGAGCTCGGCATCCCGCTCACGGGCTTCGACGACTGGGCGCGGAAATACCTCGCGTAAGGGGCGTGCCGCGCTCGACGCGAGACGTTTGACAAAGCGGAACACTGCTCCGTATGTTTGTGGAACAGTGTTCCGCTTAGTGCGGTGCCTTATCGCAAAGGGAAACTCACCATGAGCACGCCAGTGATCTCGATCGCCCCGGTGGAGCTGTCCACGCCGGACCGGGCAGTGGACCTGCGGCTGCGGATCTCCGCGCCGGCGACCGGGAACGAGCTGCCGATCATCCTGCTGTCGCACGGCCAGGGACCTTCGAATCATCTCTCGTCGTCGCACGGCTACGCCCCGCTCGTGAACCACTGGGCGGCGCACGGATTCGCCGTCGTCCAGCCGACCCATCTGAGCTCGCGGACGCTGAACCTGCCGCCCGGCGACCCGGAAGCGCCGCTGTACCAACGGTCCAGGGCCGAGGACATGATCCGGATCCTCGACCGGCTCGACGAGATCGAGGACGCCCTCCCGCTGCTGCGCGGCAGGCTGGACCGGGGGAGGGTCGCGGTCGCCGGGCATTCGATGGGCGGGCACACCGCGAGCCTTCTGCTGGGTGCGCGATACACCGATCCCCGCAGCGGTGAGGAAGTACGCCTCGCCGAGCCTCGGATCTCGGCCGGTGTCCTGCTCGCCGCGCCCGGCCGCGGCGGCGACGCGGTCACCGGGTTCGTGGCCGAGAACTACCCCTTCTTCCTCAGCACGGACTTCTCCGCGATGACGACCCCCGCGCTCGTCGTCGCCGGGGACAAGGACGACTCCGGTCACCTGACCGTCCGGGGGCCGGAATGGCACACCGACCCGTACTTCCTTTCGCCAGGACCGAAAACGCTGCTGACCCTGTTCGGCGCCGAGCACGGGCTAGGCGGGGTGTCCGGCTACGACGTCGCCGAGACGACGGACGAGAACCCGGAGCGGGTGGCCGCGGTGGGGCGCCTCACCTGTGCGTATCTCCGCTCCGAGCTCTACCCGGGCGACACCGCTTGGCAGGCGGCTCGCGAGGAGCTGGCGGCGGCGCCGGATCCGCTGGGCCGGGTCGAAGCGAAGTAGTTCAGTTCACCGCTGGTTCGACGGTGAGGGTTCCCGTCTCCGTGTCCAGGACGGCGGCCGGTCCCAACGGCAGTGACAGCGGGTCGGGGCCGTGTCCGACGTCGATTCCGCCCAGCACCGGCACGTTCAAGGAGCCGAGGCGGTCCTTGAAAACGTCGACGAGGGTCCAGCCTCGATCGGTGAAGTCCTCGAACCCGGGGAACCGGCCGAGTGCGATCCCGCGTACGCCGTCGAGCGCGCCCGATCGGATCAGCTGGGTCAGCTGGCGATCGATCTGACCGAGGCCCATCGTCCGCTCGGCCTCGAGGAACAGGATGGTGCCCGCCAGTGAAGGCAGTCCGACGCCGACCGCGTGGGCGACGGTGCCGAGGTTGCCGCCGACGAGAACGCCGGTGGCGGTGCCGGGCACTTCGGCCGCGATGGTCATGGCCCGCGGGTCGCGGTGCAGGATGGCGGGTTCCCCGTCCATCAGCAGTCTCCGGGTCGCGGCCGCGGAACGGTCGCCTGCCAGGAAACCGTGGATCCCCGCGAGTCCGCAGTGCCGCCAGAGGGCGAGGTGCAGGGCGGTGATGTCGCTGAAACCGACCATCGGCTTGGGATCGGCCAGGACCGCGGCGAAGTCCAGGTCGTCGGCGATGCGGTACGCGCCCGCCCCGCCGCGGGTGGCGATCACCGCGCGGACGGCGGGATCGCGAAAGGCGTCGTCGAGGTCGGCGAGACGGTCTTCGTCCCGGCCGGCCATGAAACCGCGCCGGTCGAGCGCGTGTGCCCCGATTTCGACCACCAGCCCCCAGCTTTCCAGGACCGCCGTGGTCTCGGCGACCAGTTCGCGGCTCGGAAAGCTGGCGGGGGAGACGAGACGAACGTGGTCACCCGGCCGTGGCATCGGCGCGACCAGGGTGCTGCGCTGGGTGGTCACGCGATGATCGTGTCAGAGCACCGGGATCTCCGCCCACACCGTTTTGAATCCCGCGCCGGTGTCCACACCCCATTCGGTGCTGATCGCCTCGACCAGCGCCAGCCCGCGTCCGCGCGGGCTCGCCGGGTCGCCCTTGCGCACGCGGTGCGGCCGCAGCCGCGGACGGCGGTCGTCGACTTCGACGCGGACGACGTCCCGTCCCGAGGAGAGGGAGACCCTGATCTCGGCGACGCCGTCCGCGTGTTCGTGCGCGTTGGTGACCAGTTCCGTGGTCAGCAGCTCGGTGTCCGCGATGGTGGTGCGTCCGACCTCGCTCAGCCGCTCTCGTAGCCAGGCCCGGACCTCTCCCAGCGGCGGGGCGATGCCGGTGGGGAATTCGTACGTCTGTCGTGTTCTCGTGATACCCACGCGTTCTCCTTAGCGGATTTCCCAGCTGGGCCAAGAGCATGGGCGCAGGCTTGGAGTACCCAAGGAGCGCGGGGTTCACACGTGGGCGGTCGCGGTGACCCAGATCGGCGCGATGCCCGGTTCCTGCGGGGGGTCGTGAGTGGTAAGGAGTGTTAGAACGATCATTGCCACTCACGACCCCCGGCATGGGCCAGTACTTCGAGGCAGTCGAATGTGCGCGCGAAGGTACCTTGTGCCCGCGTCGCGGACTCTGGTCCCCTTGCGGAGTTCATTTCGCGCGAAGAGGGGGAACTTTCGTGTTCAAGAAGATATTCGCCGTCCTGTCGGTGTTGTCGATCGCACTCCTGGGGCTCGCGGGAACGGCGCAGGCCGGGATCACGCAATGGTCCGACGGTTACGAATCGAATCCCTTCGGTGTCTGGGAGCGGGGAATCCAAGGCGGTGACGGGCATTCCTGGGTCGACATCGGCATGGGTGTGGCGCGGACCGGAAACAACAACGGCTGGCTCTTCGCCGACAACGGCTGGTCGGCGATGAGGACCGCGAAGTCGCTCAGCAGTTTCCCGTCGAATCGATCGAATTGCGCCGCCGCGATCTACGCGGACCCGGTCGGTGGCGGGGCGAACATCGGCCTCGAGATCTGGGATCCCAACGGCTGGCGGAAAATCTCCCACACGGTGAAGTGGATCGACGACGGGGCGGGCTATCAGCTCATCACTTTGCCCAATCTCAATCTGAACGGCGTGGGTACCGTCTATCTCCAGCCGATCTACGGCAACAATGGCGGACCGGCGAAGTACATCCGCTTGGACGACGCGATCATCCAGTGCGTCTACTGACCGGGTGCCGCGACCGAGTCCGAGGTCTCGCCGCGATATCGATCGGCGCGCGACGTTGCGACATTCGGTGATTGTTCGCTGCCGGGCGTTCGCCGAGGCGATCACGGAAAACGCAGGAAACTTCGACGCCTCTCACTCTTCAGCGTGAGAGGCGTCGAAGACGCTTCGGCTGGACGGCGCAACGCGGGCCTGGTCCGAGTATCCCGAATTCGCGGTAACAGCCCGTTGGGCGGCTTGACACAGGGCGCTCCGGGTGAAGTCCGGCCCTCGCGCTAACGAAAAACGAAATATTCCGTCTTTTCGAGGAAGGCCACAGGAATTCCGGCTCCGGCCGGGTCTGAGGAGGGAAGCCCATGTCACGAAGACCACTGCTCGTCGTCCTGGCCGCCGTCACGGCGATGTTCGCGTCCACCGCGGTCGCCGCCGCGGCCCCGCCGGGAGTCGACCCGGCCACGGTCGATCTCACCCTCAACGCGGGGCAGAGCACGACCGTGACCAAGAACGTGACGACCTCGGCCGTTCCGCCGAATCCCGACCTCGTCCTGCTCGCCGACACCACGGGCAGCATGGGCGGGCCGATCGGCAACGTGCGGTCGAACGCCAGCGCCATCACCGGTGACGTGCTCGCCGCACAGCCGACCGCGCAGTTCGGCGTCGCCGAGTACAAGGACTTCACCGACTCGGTGCCGTTCAAGGTCAACCAGGGCATCACCGGGGACACGACCGCCGTGCAGGCGGGGATCAATCAGTGGGCGGCCACGGGTGGCGGGGACACGCCGGAGGCCAACCTGAACGCGCTTTACCAGCTGGCCACCGGCGCGGTCGCGTTCCGGCCGGACGGCACCCGCATCATCGCGTGGTTCGGCGACGCGCCGTCGCACGACCCGAGCGGCGGGCACACGCTGGCCCAGACCATCGCGGCGCTGCAGGCGGCGAAGATCCGCGTGGTCGCCGTCAACGTCGGCGGTCTCGACGCCACCGGAGAGGCCTCCGCCATCACCTCCGCGACAGGCGGCGTGCTGCTGAACAACGTCCCGGCCGGTCAGGTCTCGCAGGCGATTTTGGACGGCATCAAGTCCATCGAGGTCACCGTGACGCCGAAGGTGACCAGCTGCGACCCGCAGCTCACCGTCACCAACGACCCCGGCAGCGTCAAGGTGACCAGCGGCGACGTCGCCACGTTCACCGAGACGATCAAGGCGGCGGCCGACGCCGCTCCCGGCACCTATCAGTGTGTCGTCGACTACCAGGTCGACGGGATGTCCCGCGGGTACATCGAGACCACCACGGTGCGCGTGCTCGGCTTGAGCATCAACGACGTGACGGTCGGCGAGGGCTCCGGGGGCGCGCAGGTCCCGGCGACGTTCACGGTGTCGCTGCTCGGCGGACCCAGCCCGAATCCGGTGACGGTCCAGTACGCGACCGCCAACGGCACCGCGACCGCGCCCGCCGACTACGCGGCGGCGAGCGGGACGGTCACGTTCGCCCCGGGGCAGACGGCCAAACCGGTGACCGTCCTGGTCAACCCGGACACGGTCGACGAGCCGGACGAGACCTTCACGGTGAACCTGTCGGCCCCGTCGGGTGCCGGTCTCCTCGACGCGACCGGGGTCGGCACGATCGTCGACGACGACCGTGACGGCGTCTTCTCCTGCACGGGTACCGCGGCGAACGTCCTCGGCGTGACCGCGGCGCGGGCCAACCCGGCGAACCTGCCGTGTGCCGACGACAGCAGCACCGTCGCCGCCGCGACGCTCAACGCCGGCCTGATCAAGGTGGACACCAAGGTGCTGACCGCGTCGACCGATCTGACGCCGGACGACCAGTCGGCGGCCCCGGCCGCGGGCGATCGCGCGCTGGCGTCGGCCAAGATCGACAAGACGGTGATCAGCACGCTCGGGCTGACCATCGAACTCGGCGTGATCCAGTCGCAGGCGACCGCGACCTGCCTGCCGTCGGCGGGCGGGCTCGCGCCGGTGCTGGCGGGCAGTTCGAACGTCGCCTCGCTGAAGATCAACGGCGAGTCGATCACGGTGGGCTCGGCGCCGCTGACCATTCCGCTGGTCATCGGTTCGCTGAAGCTCAACGGCCAGACCGTGGCGAACGGCGTCGTGAAGCAGCAGGCCGTCGCGCTGGACACCGCGCTCGCGAAGATCGTGCTCGCGGAGTCCCAGGCGGACGTGCACGGAACCTCGGCGCATCCGGCGGGCAACCCCTGCCGTCGCTGAGCCGCTGAACCCCGCCGGGACGGACGGATCCTCGTCCGTCCCGGCGGGACCGGTCAGGGGAGGGCCTTCATCGCGGCCGCCGTGGCGTCGGCGAGGAGCTTGTTGTCGATCTTGGCGTCCTTGTCCGGCCGGTCGGTGAGCACCGAGACGACGATCGGCGCCCGGTTCGGCGGCCACACCACCCCGATGTCGTTGCGCGTGCCGTAGGCCGCCGTGCCGGTCTTGTCGGCGACCGCCCAGCCGGGCACCCCGGCGCGGATGTTCTGGTCGCCGGTGGTGTTGGCGCGCATCATGTCGACCAGGACCTTGCGCTTGTCCTCGGGGAGGGCGTCGCCGAGCGCGAAGGCACGCAGGCTCACGGCGAGGGCACGGGGCGTGCTGGTGTCCCTGCCGTCGCCGGGCGCCGTGTCGTTCAGTGCCGGTTCGATCCGGTCGGCGTGGCTCGTGGTGTCGCCGATCCCGCGGAACACCGCGTTGAGTCCTTCGGGGCCGCCGAGTTCGCGGAAGAGCAGGTTGCCGCCGGTGTTGTCGCTGTACCGGAGGGTCGCGTCCATGACGGCGCGCAGCGGCAGGCCCGTCGCCACGTGCTTCTCCGTGACCGGCGAATTGGTGACCAGGTCCTGTTTTCCGTAGGTCACCGTGCGGTCCAGCTCGGCGACCGGCGTCCGCTGCAGGACACCGCCGGCGCTGAACACCTTGTGCGTCGAGGCGTAGGCGAAGCGTTCGTCGGCGCGGAAGGCGACTTCGCGGCCGCTCGCGGTGTCCACCGCGTACACGCCGAGCCGGGCGCCGTAAGCCCGTTCGAGCCCTTCGAAGTCGGGTCGTTCGGTCGACACGGACGGTGTGGCGGCGGGCGGTGGCGCGGGCGCGGGCGTGGAACACGCGGTGAGTGACGCGACCGAGAGCGCCAGCAAGGCGGCCCATCGGCGAGAAGTGACGGACACGGGTGATTCCTTTCAAGATCGTTCGATGTCCGCAGTCTGTCCAGCGCCGGTCATGCTGTCCAAGACACGAATGACGTCTTTCATGCGAAAAGCGCATAGTATGTGGTCGTGGACCTGATCGGGAGTTGCCGTGCGTTCGTGAGCGTGAGCGAGGCCGGGACGTTCACCGCCGGAGCCGCGCTCGCGCGCATCCCCCAACCGGTGGCGAGCCGCCGGATCGCCGCGCTGGAACGGCATTTCGGCGACCGGCTGTTCGACCGCTCCACCCGGCGCGCCGTGCTCACCCCGTTCGGGCGGGACATGCTGCCGTCGGCGAAACGGCTGGTGGCCTTGGCCGACACCCTGGAGCACGACGCGGGGCGCGCCAGGCTGCGGCCGATGCGGCTGGCGATGCCGGAAACCTGCACGGTGCGCGAACTCGCCGAACTCGACGCGGCGGCGCGAGCGTTGGACGTCTTCCTGGAGTTCCGCCAGGCGCCACCGCGGGAACGGGCGGAACTCGTGCGCACGCAGGAGGTCCGCGCCGCGCTCACCGCCGTCCCCGGCGAGGAAGGCAGCTGGCAGGTGCCGCTCGGGCTGGCGGGCGGAGGCAGGCCGCGGGGAGACGTCCTCCATCTGGAAACGCTGCGGGTCGGCCGGTCCGGCGGTTCGCCTCGCCGGGTCTGGATCCAGCCCGAAGACGACGTCCCGCATCTGCGCGACCGCCTGTTCCGGATCCGTGACGCGGTGGGGCTGCGGCCCGCGCAGGTGTCCGTCGCCGATTCGCTCACCGCGGCCGCCGCGGCCGTGTTCGGTTCGGACGATCTGCTGCTGTGCTCGGCGGCGCAGGCCACCGAGCTCGGCTTGACCTGGCGGACCATCGGCGAGATCCGGCTCGTGCGCGGGTTCGAGATCACGGCGGGGCCCGGCGAGGACGCGCAGCGGCTCCGGGCACGATTGGGGCCGGACATCGCCCGGTGTCTCTGCGCGGAGGAGACGACGTGAACACGGAAACGCTGCTCATGCGGCTGCGCGCCGAATTGGCCGACGGCGGCCTGCGGGGTTCGTTCCTCGTGCGTGACCTGCGGACCGGCTACGAGGCGGGGATCGACCCCGACCTCGAGTTCCCGAGCGCCTCGCTGGTGAAGATCCCGCTCGCCGCGGCGACCCTGGAGCGGATCCGCCGCGGCGAACTCGACGGCTCGGCACGGCTCGACGTCGAGCCAGGGCGGGCCACGGCGCCGGGGCCGACCGGGCTGACCCGGTTCCGGCATCCGGCCAGGGTGGCGATCGACGACCTGCTCTACCTGACCATGGCCATCAGCGACGAGACCGCCGCGGACGCGCTGTTCGCGCTGACGCCGCCCGCCGAGGTCACCAGGATGACGCGCGAATGGGGCGTCACCGGGATCACCGCGCGGCATCCGGCCGCGGATCTCAGCGACACCCCGGCCGAACGTTTCGACCCCGCCGACGTCCACCTCGCGCACGCGCTCGCGATCAACGCGGGTACCGCGGGGCAGGGCCATCCCGTTCCGCAGCTCGACGTCACGCGCGCGAGCTCCGGTTCGGCCCGCGCGTTCGTGAACCTGCTCGAAGCGCTGTGGAAACCGTCCAAAGTGGACGAACAGGTGGCGGCACGGGTGCGCGAACTCATGGGGCTCAACCTGTTGCGTCAACGGCTGAGCCCGGATTTCGTCTCCGACGCCACGAGATGGTCGTCGAAGACGGGCACCGTGCTGAACCTGCGGCACGAGGCCGGGGTGGTCGAGCACGCCGACGGCGGGATGTTCGCGATCGCCGCGCTGACCGAATCCAAGGTGCCCGCGGCGATCCAGCCGGAGGCCGAAGTGCTGATGGCCCGCGTGGCGCGGGAGCTGCGGGATCACCTGCGCGAGGGGTGAAAGGATTCGCGGCCGGTATCGCCCTGGTATCCGGATGCCCGTTCGTGTCGAGATCCCGCCATGTCGGGTATCCGCCAGCTCGCGGCCGTGTGGGAAACCTGATCACCCGTCTTTACTTCACGTACGGACGTCGGGGGGCTCCTGTCGAAAGGGATCATGGTGATCAGTAGTACGAGAAAGACGCGGAGAGGCACGGTGGCCGTGGTCGCCGGTGCGTTCCTGGCCTCGGGCCTGGTGCTGGCCCCCGGCGCGGGTGCGGCTCCCGCGGCCAAGGCCGAACCGGACACCGCCGCGCTCGCCGGCGCGCTGACCAAGCAGGCCGTGGCCTGGGGCGAGTGCTCGTTCCCGTCCGTCGCGCCGGCGACGGAAGCGGAACTGAAGAAGGTCAAGGGCCTGGCCTGCGCCACCGTCCAGGTGCCGCGCGACTGGCACAACCCGCAGGACGGCAACACGATCGGCGTCCGCGTCTCCAAGACCGGGACCGCCTACCCCGGCACCGGCAGGCAGGGCATCGCGCTGGTCAACCCCGGCGGACCCGGCGGCGAAGGACTCCCGTGGGGTGCCGCGATGGCGATGCGCAGCCCCGTTCTGGCCTCTCAGTACGACTTCGTGGGTTTCGATCCGCGCGGCGTCGGTCAGAGCACCCCGCTGACCTGTAGCTACACCGTCCCGGACAGCACGGATCAGAACGTGATCAGCCGGGCGAAGGTCGAGGGCTGCCTGAAGAACCCGCTGACGAAGTTCATCACCACCGAGCAGACCGCGTACGACATGGACTTCATCCGGGTGCTGCTCGGGGAGAAGAAGACCAGCTACATCGGCTACTCGTACGGCACGTGGCTCGGCACCTGGTACGCCACCACGTTCCCGAGCAAGGCGCACCGCTTCCTGCTCGACTCGTCGACCGACGCGAGCCGCCCGACCCTGGAGAAGACCTGGGATCTGCAGCCGCGCAGCCGTGACCGCCAGTTCCAGGAGGCGCTGCTGCCCTACGTCGCGCGCAACGACGCCAAGTACAAGGCGGGCACCGACCCGCTGGAGATCCGCCGCAACTGGGAGAAGGCGGGCGGCACGCGGGAATTCGCGGGCATGCTCTACGCCGCGTGGTTCATCATCCCGGCGATGTACGACACCACCCAGTACCCGTCGGCGGCCTCCATGGTGGCCGCGCTGGCGAAGGGACCGGCGCCCACCGGGACCGACGCGGAGAAGCTGGAGCAGGTCGTCGCGAAGGCGCTCGCCACCCCCGGCCTGACCGACGCGAACAAGGCGTTCCTGAACAAGGCCAAGGGCAACGCGCTCGAGGCCATCGCGAAGAAGGACTCGGTCGAGCGCAAGGCGTCCTACCAGGGCGGCGCCGAAGTCGAGACCTGGGACGCGGCGTTCGAGGCGATCCGCTGCCAGGACGGCCAGTGGAACCAGAACCTGCACTAC
>Ga0307518_10001856_pt1 | contig 15612 bp, 7 predicted proteins | sample 25_EM_MG_FD_203889 | JGI IMG/M metagenome (GOLD analysis project Ga0307518, IMG submission 203889) | Populus trichocarpa ectomycorrhiza microbial communities from riparian zone in the Pacific Northwest, United States - 25_EM | ecosystem: Host-associated > Plants > Roots > Unclassified | place...
AAAAATGAGGATAAGTGATCACGACTGCCAAGAGGAGGTAATCCGGGTAATTTCAGCGAAAACGTTGGATCATTGATATCATCCTGAATAGTATCATCCTGAATAGTATCACCATAGCCATTGAAGTAATAGTAGAAGATGTCTAAAACAGCAGGAGACTGGTTCCAAAGAAGTATTGACGGAAGGTTTAGTTCACGTGCCAACTTAGCCCCCCAAGGTATGAGATTGGAGTAAACCACACACGTAAATGGTTGACCAGTCTTGGAACTTGCCACGATAAGTTAAGCCAGAGATTTTGAGCCAACACGCCTGAGCCCGGTGAAGTAGTGTTCCATATCATCACCGGGTCCGAGCCCATGTTCGGAACCATCATCAAAGGCAGCAAAAGACAAGCCTTTGGGATAAGTTCCGGTTTTGGACATCTGCTGTTCGGCACCCGTGCTCGTAGCAAAGGTCAAGATATGTGCAACAATGGCTACTAAACGTCTGGCAAATTGAAGGGCTGGATTTATGTGACCTTGAGCAGGGAAAGTGACAAAGAGCTTGTGAGGCTGTACGTACTCCCATGACTCCCATCTTAATTGCTGGAATTGCATGGAAAGAGAAGTGTGTGAGTTGGATTGATTTTTGTTACTCAAATTGAGTGTGGGGTTTTGTGGGTACTCGGGGCGTGTTGAGAATGGTTTTACAGACAACGATTGGCACAGAAAACTGACGCTTGTGGTTACGATTTCACATGGCCCGTTCTGTGACGATTTGCATTGATAAAGAGATGACGATTTCACATGGCCCGTTCTGTGACGATTTGCATTGATAAAGAGATGACGATTGTCAATGGCGAGCTTGGTGATGTTCTTAAGGAATACGTGAGCAAGACCTCTCTATAAAAAATCGAAATTGACAACTAAATTTTGGTTTTCTTACACAAACTGACCTAAAAAAATTGTAGTAAGACAAGGTTAATGTTTTTGTGTAAGCAAACTAAGAACCTAATTTTGGTCATATTTTTAGGAAGTAATATTGTTTGTGTACATAAAAGATACGAAACTAACACAACATATATATATATTCAGTCATGCTTTATCATTTCTTTTAATTTAAACCAAATAAACATCAACTTAATTCTTTATTATTTTATTTTTCACATCTATTTAAATTATTAAATTAAAAATTAATTGTGAAATATGAAATATGACCGATATGCTTTTTTATAAACAAGAAAATTCAAATAGGATTTGATTATGTCATAAAACAAATATGAAATATGACCATTGCACAGTACAAAACTCAACCCGAATGTTCAAAGATTTTCTTTGGTACTATCTAACTTTCATTTAATTTTTGTTGTTATTTATAATAGTAACTAAAGAGTTAATTAGATTACATGCTTGTTTGGAGTTTAAGATAGGTTTATTAAGGTTTATAAGTTTTTTTTGGGTTTCAAAACTTGAAACTTGAGGTTTAGGCCACTAGAGGTGGCAGGAGACCCAACCAGTAAATGATACAAAATTAATTAATTAAAATAATATTTAAGTGATTATTTAATTATGTCTTTTTTTAAAGAAAATTAGGGTTTTTATATGATAATATTCTCGATTGCTTTATGAATAATTATTTATTAGCCTAATATGCAGAAGTTTTAAAATAATTTACTCATTAATAATTTATTAAGAATAAAATATTTATTTTTAATTTATTTTTCTTGTATTTTTTTCATATATTTGCATAAAAATGATTGATTCATGATTTCAAAAAATAATAATTAAGACTTCCTATAACAACTATAGTGAGTTTTTACTTCAAAAACAAAACTTGTCATAAAAATATATTTTTTTCATAAAATGAAAAACAAATGCAAGGATAAGAAAATTTGGTTTTCGTTTAAAGTATACATTTTTCCTTTCCAGTTTAAATCATTATATTTTTTTTTTGTGGGTATTTGTTTTTTATTGTTGTTACTTTTTATTCAATGAACTACATTGCTAATAAAAAAAACCATTTTATTCTTAAAAAATAAAAAATAAAAAAAGACAATTTTGACAAAAAAAAAAACCCTCATTTTCTCCGTAATTTTATTTTGTTGGTTTGCATGTGAATATTTAATTTTATTATCATATAAACTACCATAATTTTTTAATTTATTGACGAAATATTTTGTCGGTGATTATACACTGAGTTCGTCAGCATGACATTTACCGACGAGCTCACATACAAAAATATTTTGTCAGAAAACTTATCATAGATGATTTATGGTCTGTCAGTGAGTTTATCGGTAATAAAATTATCGACGGATTTAAAGACGGACAAAACACGCCAAACCAAAAAAAATTATCCATTTTAATACGTCAGTATTTTCATTGGTGACTTCACATATCACCAACAAAAACAAAGCATTGGTAATGCCAACTGTGAGGTTTTTTTTTAATATTACCGATGAAATAAAATCATCAGTGATTAAACAATGGCACATAAGCATTTGTAGTAATTCTTTATCAATTATCTGGAATATACAAATGGATTTAATCTGTCGGTAAGACCATTAGTAATATTTTTAAAAATATTTTTTTAAAAAAATCTATTAAACAAAAGTAGAAAACAACTAAAAGAAATCAAATTAAAATAAAAAACAAATATTTATTACAAATTTAAAAATTTATAAGTTCAAATACAATTAATCTATAATAGAAAGGTTTGAGAAGGAGGATGAGGCGGGTCTCGCCTAGACCGTGGGGCCAATAAAAGAGAGCACATGTACAACTCATCTGTGATTTTATCTCCATTACCAATCGATGGAGTTCGGTCATCTCCTCAGCACTGAGTCATTCTATCTCAGCAACAAGATAAGCCGACCGAGTTTGAACTTGTTGGTCTAAAATCATCTCGAACTCTGGAGTTTGAGTGCTCAAAACCAATTACAAGCATCCAATGGTTGAAACACTTCGGGTTGTTCGTAATTCCTCGACCATAGTATTTGAGATATCGTACACCTGATTTTTATCAAGTCCACCGAACGATCCTACCTCCAACCATAAATCTAGATTGAGTTCTAGATGAGTTGAAAGATCATCCATGTATCTCTCCTTCAACCAAGATTTAAATGTATCTTAAAACAAGTCAACAAATTCAAAAAAATATTAATTTAAGAAAAGAAATTGTTGAAATCCAACATGCCACAAAGTGCTGAGCTCGGCTAGCCACAAAGTGCTGAGCTCGGCTATCCACAAGATGAACACCATTTTTTTACGGTCATCATTTCACACGTGCATTCTACAAAAAGCTCCATCAAACGGTTCATGTCTAAAAACTGTAGTCTACAAGAGAAAAATGTTGCTAGTTAAACATATTAATATAAAACAAATAAATTAAAAAAATAAATGTGTTAAAAAAAGAATCTTACCATCCGCTTTGCATGCAAAGCAAACAAAATGAATCCGCTAGTGTGTGTGGTAATGAAACCTTGAATTCGCCAATTTTGGTTCTTTGAGCTAGATTGTGACCGTCACATGAAACGCTCGGACATTACATGTTGAATATATTCTGCCCAAACATCCTTGTGGATGTAAGAAGGTCTTAAATCCTTCTAAATCATCATGTTATTCTAAATCATCTTTCAAATATTTTTTCTTTCTTTCTTTTGCACATTATACCAAAAATCACATAGCATATATGGTATAAATGAATTATCTGTTAATAAGTGAAATAGAAAATTTTAAAATTTAGATTAAAAAAAATTATCTTGATTTCAATCTTATTTAATTGTAGTGTAATTCTTCTAGACCCTCTTGACAACAACGTTGTCTGCTCTATCCCAGTAAAAAAATTTCTTGCAGTTTAAATTTGTAAAAGAATAATTTCAATAATATTAATAAAATAATTGAATTAACATAAAAAAAATTATTAATATTAATATTAACCTTAAACCTTCTGAACCATGAATTAATCATGGCTTTCCATTCAGGATTTATAGAAACCTGACTCCATTGAAATAATGACACTTTCATCGATGATTTCATCGCTAATGTTATGGTTTGGATAGCCATAATATTTGTAAACCTGAAATTGCATTCGTTAATTGAAATTAATTTTTCCAAAATTATTAACACGTTCTTTATTTTTTAGTAGTGGATGAAAGGAAAACAAACTTACATTGAAAGGTTAGGCTTCTACTGGGCATGGTACTTCCTAGTAAATGGATCCTGCTCTGAAAGGACCCCTCATTGGCATGGCAGCATCACACATGATGAGCCCGCGTTGATAGTGGGTTTTTTTTTTCCTTCTAATGACTCATTATTATTAGAAGTGTTGTTAGAAGAATTAACAGTGATCCTGTCTATACGACATGTTATTGACTTTCTCCTATGCATTTATACAAATTAAAGGATTAAGATACCATGAACAATTCCTATTATATAAAAAAATCAACAATACCTCATTTATACAAGAGACTACCCAAAATTTCTTTACTTGCAAATACACAATAATTTAAATTTGATTGCTACAAACCAATTGATTTTATCAATTTGTTTCCTTGACATGAAGTAAAGAGTTCACTCAACTTGTACTCAACCTAGTTTTTAAATTGTTTTTTTAAGTTGGTTTTTTATTAATACATATATTTATTATAGCAAAACCTAATTATTGAATCTTTACTTTTTAACTAGAATTTCACTTTATAAATAGCAAAGCTTCTTTTCTATAATTAGGTTATATATACAATTACTATCATAATAATATTATATAGTATATCCTATAAAAATCAATCTAAATTTATAACTTTAACTTGTAATTGAAATTGAACTTATAATTATAAATATATGATAATTAATTATTCTTAACTAAGAATATTTAAAATTTATTAATGTTTAATACAATATCATTAACTAATTATAATTAAAATCAATCCTATACATTTAATTGAAATTGAACAATAAAATAAAAAACAAATCCAACTAAAATTCAACACCATTGTTCTCATATGAAAACAATTTCAACAACAACATTCATACCATTATTAAGAACAGAAAAATTAAAAACAAAAACAAATATAATGTAAAAAACACAAAAAAAAAAGATGAAAAAAAATAAAGATCTTACCTTAATTTCATTGTTAGTGAAGCTGAAAAGAGAAAAAACAAACAAATTCATAAAATATGTTAACTGACAAAAAAACTGTGAAGGGAAAAGAGAAGAGAAAAGGAGTTGAAGAGAGAAGAGAAAAAAAAAGAGGGACGTTAGTGTTTTTTGCAGAAGAGAAAGAGAGAAGAAGAAGAAGAAGAAGAAGAAGAAGAAGAGGCATGTATGTTATTAAATTAGGGGTTCTGGTCTTTTAATTTGGGGCTTTTTTACCAATGGTTTTACCGACGGATAATTAACTATTAATTTATGGATTTTAATGTATTTTTAACATTGTTTATCTATGATTTTTCCTAGAATATTTAATTGAAATTTTCAATTTATTTGAAAATATTCAGAAACCCCCCAAGTATTATCGATGACTTTTCAGTCTGTCGGTGATTTTGTCTTAAAGGAACAGTAATTAATAGTGTCATTGAGAAGTGAACGATTCCAAAGCTCTCAAGAAAATATCGACAGACATTAATCATTGGTGATCCCGTATGTAATGAACATCATGAATAGTGTCATTAAGAGGTGAACAAATCCAAAGTTATTTGAAAAACACTAATAAAAATTAACCATCGGTGATCTCGTATGTAATAGACATTATGAGCAATGCCATCGAGAAGTAAATAGTTCCAAAGGTCTTGGGAAAATATCGATGGTCATTAACCGTCGATGATCCCGTATGTAATGGACACCATGAACAATATCATTGAGAAGTGAACAGTTCTCAAGCTCTCAGGAACATACTGATGATCTCAATCCATTGGTGTATCAGTTGGCATTTTACATTTTTTTCAGTAATGCCATTGGTATAAAAGAGTTTTTGTGGCCAAATTGTATTTGTATTCATTATCTATCCTTCCTGAAAATACTCAAAATCACAATAACATGCACAACACAATAACATCAGTTCTATGTATAATAATAAAATCATAGAAAATAAATGTTTCCCTATCATGTAATAATAAATTGATGTCATTTTCATTACATTAAAGTTAATTTCATTACATATTAATCAAAATTCTCTTCTTCATCAATTTCATCTTCGTCATCTTCATCACAATCTTTTACATAGATTTCATCGCTATTATCATCTTCATTGATTTTTGTATGTCAAATGGTTCTTAAAATATCATTTAACTACTTAATATCAACATCAACAAAATTCTCCTCACTAACACAAAAATTTGAGTTTTCTTCTAAGTCGGTAAACAGAGTAACTCGATATGGATCAATTAACCCATCAAGTTGTAAGACATAATCTCCCATAGTTACTTCATTGTTATCATCCTAAAAAACCTAGACATGACTCTTGGATTTGGTTTTTACTATGGATAATCAATCAACTCTCAAACGATCCTTTCTAAAGGAAGGAGTGTATATAAAATTAACTTGATGGCATTGCTTGGCGAAAACAAAGACATCGTTGACGTTACAGAGTCTAGCCTGTGTAATAAATTTGACCAAACCATGATGGGGATCTACTCTCTATTAGTGATATCATATCAATAGGATTTAATTAAAAATAACTATATTCTGATCTCTATGATATTGCAACTCAATAACCTTTTCTAACTTCTTATAGTAGTCAACTTTGAACTCATTAGAAGTCGATCATTTAACACATATACTCCACTGTTATATGTCTTTTTACTCTGACCATACTCTTCAATATGAAAAAAAAAAGTTCATTGATGAAATACCTATTATAGCACTTCACCTTTTTTTAAGGACTCAGACTTAGTAAATTCAAAGTAGCACTAACATTCTCACCCAATTGATAAACCCAGTACATAAATTACAACAATTAACAGTTAACAAGAAATATGTAATGAAATTAAGTATTTTGAGAGATAAGAATAATTAAGCAGTCCCTACGTGTGTTATGAACCACATGAAAAATTGTTCATCTTGTAATAAAAAAAAATTAGAATTTAGTCAGCTGTGAGTTTTTGGATAATAAAAATTGATCATGTTGCTTATGAGGAATTCAATAATTTATCAATTTATGATAGTATAAGAGATAAATTATTTAAAAGTAACATGTTAATTATTATATTTATTGAATAAAAGGTCTCAGTTCATCACAATTAAATAACACATGATTATGTGCGTGTCTGAATTCAATTTTTTTCAAGTATCTTCCCCTTGCGGTATTTTTTCATAAAGGTCGTCTAGGATGAGAAAATATTAACAAGTTCTCACTCAAAGACACTTCCTCACTGTTGTCATGCCTTAAAATGTGGTTTATTCTTGTTTTCAAGTGAGGCTCGAAATAGTACAAGATAAATGTTGAGATCTCTTCAACAACATAAACCTTGTATATCAAAGCCTCAATATGCACATTTTTTTTTTAAGATCAAACAAGTACCTACATAGAATCAAAGGAATGTTTTCAAATTAAAAAAAAATGAATTTTAATTATGATGTATATGTAATATCTAACCTCTCGAATGGATGCATCCATCTATATTGGATTAGGCCTTCAATATTTTCCTCAACCGATAAATATATGGGTAAATGCTTCATTGAGTCGAAAAACGATGGAGAAAATATCATCTCAAGTTTGCAGATTGTCTGGATGATATTTGTTTCAAGCCTCTTTATGTGCGTGTTTGCAACTTATTGAAGCATATATCTCTAAAAAAGTGACTGATCTTAGTGAGTGCATCACATATCCCCTATGACAACAAATCCTAGTAAGCTAGTTGAATGAGTATTTGTATAAATACATGACAGTCATAACACTTCATTCCATACAATTTGTAATCCTCCAAATTCACAATCTAGATATGTTCGAAGCATATCCATCAGAAAAACTTAAACTCTTGAGTCATTGGTAGACCAATAGATGTGCATTCTTATCTAAGGCAAAGTTGGCTTTGGGCTTTGTGACCCGTGACCCATTAAAAACCAACTCCATATTTTTATGGTGACAAAATAAAGTATATTCGTTCAAGCCTTCATGTTGTCATTTGTCTTCCCTTTCACATCCATAATTGTGTTAAAAATATTTCCAAACACATTCTTTTCATTGTGCATGACATCAAGATTATTACAGAGGAGATTGGTCTTCCAATAAAGAAGCTCTCAGAAAATACATCGCTTTACCCAATTATAAATCAACTAAAATCAGAAAAATTCTACTTACTAGATTTAAAATCAAAGACAATGTCATCGTACTGCGATACCATGTCATATAATTCTTCGCCTGATGGTAGAGGTAGTGTAACATCCCTTTTAACTCTACCGACAAAAACTATCGGTGGTAATAAAAAATGTTTTGCCGTTATTTGTTAACGTGAATGTCTTGTTATTTTCCTTACAACATGGACATACTAATTTTTCATGCATGTTTCTACTAGAAATCATTCCATACGCAGGAAAATCATTGATAATCCACATCAAAACTACCTTCATCTAAAAATTTTGTTTCATCGATACATCATAAGTCAAAGTCCTAGATGACCACAACTACTTTAACTCATCAATCAACAGTCAAAGACAAACATTTATATTCTGACTAAGACTATTAGGACCGATTATAACCGTAAATAAAAACATGAACTCCGGCCTTATACATGATATGATCAAAAGATTGATGTCTTATCCCAAGTGCAGGAGTGTTGAAGTAATAAATAACCCAGCAAGACCGGGGTCGAACCACATGGAGGTGAACTATATAAAATTATAAACAATAAATGAAAAGGAATTGAAGAGAACTTTTGAGATGTGATATTGATGTAAGGATTAAACAAGGATAAAACAATTGTCATGGTTAGAGGATCCACTAATGATATTTCAAATATGTATAGTATAAACTCTTTTTATTACTCAACTGGAAACCACACACAAAGAAGGTTCCAATCGAATTATAAATTATTAACATGATTATATTAATTATCTTATTTGAGTAATGTCAATGCTTGTAATTGTGGTCAAGTATTCATGGTGATAACTTATGTTAACAACAAATCAAGGTCCTTTCATAGCACAAGTGTCGGTTATACCATATAGTAGGCTATGAAAGTGTCAAGTATTTATTGTACCAAGGATTGTTCAACACAAATCTAGATTAATCATTTAACAAGCAAAGTATTACGAGTGAGTAAGATAACAAATATAAAACATGTTAGTATCAAACATTAAAGTCCTTGTTGAGTTTATATTATATTTATTTTTATACCATTAGTGTACCCTTTTCACCTTAACAAAATTGTTGAGTTTATATTATATTTATTCTTATACCATTAGTGTGCCTTTTTCACCTTGACAAAATTAACTTAGCTAAACATAATGAAGAAGAGAAACATAAATAAACAAAATAAAAACATAATAATGATATACATTAACTAAGTAAAGAAAATGAAATGAAAAGTATAAATAAGAAATTAATATAACATAAAATAAAACTTGAACATTAAAATACAAAGAGAGAGAGAGAGAGTGATCTTGATCTGAACACCAAGATGTCTAAATGTATGGCAAATGCCTCCTTTTATAGGCTAAAATTCGGAACTATTGATTTGATGACTAATTATTGAGTGGGTGGTCAACTCTTGACTTGGTGACAACCATTATATTCTTATCTGAACAAAACGTTATTATTAATATCAGAATTTGAACATATAGTCTTCATGAAAGTTTTGGGAATTTGTCTCTGCTTTCCAAAAAAACAAGAATGAGCTCATTTGGACTTCTAGAACTCAAGATATGGGCTGAACACTTAATAGTATCTAGGCTGCAGGACAAATTCTGACTTCTCTTTTGTTGCTACAATTTGAACTTGAAAACGGTCGTTTGAATCTTGAACTCTAGTTATGATCCAATAACCGAATGATGTTCCAGTTTGAATTGAACTAGCATCTTTTTTTTAAGCTTAGCCCTCTATTTGTCTTTTCACTTTCAATAGTTAAACACATCAATTAATCCTTTAAATTGTGAGATATGCCTGCATTTAAAATGAGCATTTACCATAAATTAAATATATTTTATATTATCAGACTTGTTATTATAAAACATGCTTAAGTTAGGAAATTTAATGATACTTTAAGTACAATATGATGATATAAAACCTTAATGAAAATGCACTTTAAGTACTAATCAATACACATCCCTAGTGGTAAGTTATAAACCATGAGTATCACCGGCCAGCAAGAATAAGGAGTAACAAATGACTCGAATGGATTGAATTCGTTTATACATAACCCAAGATGCATGTTCCTTGATTCCATTAAAAATAAGGATGTACCATATTAAAATGTTGCAAGCCTTTAACATAGAAAGGGTGCACCATCACTCCATCCATTGTGTCATGTGCTCAACAGTCTTTAGAGACATGAATAACCTTTGCAGTCTAGGTGTGATTGAGAAGTATCTAAGTTTTCAATGTGCAACAAAAGTCTTTCCACTACTACTTCTGGTTTACAACGAGCACGCCCATATGTTTTGAACTCAGTCGACTCTGTATTTTTAAGGTGGTACAACATGCAGAAGTTTTGACACATGTTGATTTTCTGGTATCCTAGGCTGAGTAGTTTTATCATGGATTTAGCAACATAAAATTTATCTTTTAACTTATTCTCTTTAGGTAAAATGCTTTTCTTTTATTCGATAATTCTATCATAATCAGTCTCACTCAACCTATGATTTGACTTGATGGTGAACATATATGCAACGACCGATAATTTACTGTGATTTATGCATTCATCCCATAATGATTTGTTGGAATCTTTCAAAAGATAAAGATATAAGTATTTTTCCATGAACCCTTTATGTAGAAGATGTATTATTACAACATCTGGTCCAATAAACTTTTTATTCTTATACCTCTTACATGAACATTTAATATCATCTCCATTAATATTTCTCATATTAGATAGTGCATAATTAATAAAAAAACCCTCAACATCATTACAATAATCCATCATGTGCAACCTTTGGGAAAATCTTGATACATCCATAAACGATCATCCATTACCTATATCAAACCTATATAGAATATTGACGACAACATTTATTAATTAATTATGTAAACTAAATAAATTAGCTAATATTGGTTTAACTCAAACTTATTCAATTTGTTTTAATAGTACTCTTAATCCATTATCAATGATCTACATAAATCCAAATTCCTATACATTTACCAAAACTTTCAAATCAATAATAAAATTGAAAAAAAATATAAAACAGACCCGTTAAATAAGCCATTATTTATTTCATTACAAAACACCTAAGTTAAAAATTCAAAATAAATTTCATCAATTCAAAAAAAAATTCAAAATCTCAAATGAACTCTAACATGTACAAATTATACATTCATACAACAAATTTATTTGAGAAAAAGCTATAAAAAAAGTAAACACTCAAAATCAAATACATATACTACAAAAATATGCAATAAAAATTAAATTTTAAAATTAAGTTCAAACAAGAAATAGGTAGGTTTTCTTACTTGATGTGGGGAGTCCTCAATAAAATTTGAATCAGAATAAAGATGATGACAAACTGAGTGTTGCGGCGGCTAAATATATGGAAGGAGGTTAATTTGTGATAAAATAGGGGGTGCTATTTGTTGCAAAGCTGGGAGGAAGAAGAAGAATAAATGGGGGAAGGAAGAGGAGGGTTGTTGGCTAAGTCATAAAATAAATATTATCGACGACATTACGAATGGAATTAACTGATGGAATTCTATCTATAATTCTGTCTGTATAAATGACATGTTATCGTACTTTTTAGTTTTTTTAATTTCTTCTTTTCCCACTGTAATTGCGTCGGTATATACAAGAATATTTTTGTCGATATTTATCGATGGATGCAGCAAGAGATTATTCTGTAGGTAAAGTTCACTGCAATCTATCAACGTAAAAATTTCATCAATGTTTCTATTTGTATTTGCCAATATTTTGGTAGTGATAATTAAATAAAAATAGATTTCAAAAGGCAAAGGTATTAAACTTGGTTGTCCTATAACCCATGACACTCATTGGGTGGGTTAACCTTAGTTGACCTAAGTCAATCCAAAATGTCATTGTTGTTAGGTTTCCTAAAATATAAATGCAATGTAAATAATAATTTAATTTTTTTTTATAGGAGTCACAATGATCTTGTTAGATAATCTAGAGTTTGAACGAAAATTACCTAAAGATTAGATCTTTCTTTTTAGGATTGATCAACTTCTTTAAATCTGAGTTGTTGCAAATCATAAATTGTCCAAGTGTTCAATCTTTGACAGTAATCCACTCAAATCACTAGTGAAAAATCTCATAAAATCGTTTTAGAAGAGAGGGGTCATTATTCCTATAAGTACTAGTTCTTTCTTTTTTGTCTTCAAGTGTTTTTCTGTATCATATATTATGTAACATTTGTACAACTCATAACTTACAAAATACGAGGCATAACATTTTATTTAAAAAAAAAAAACTTAATAACCTATAAATAGAAAAATATCACATATTTTTTTTTATAATAGTTTTAGAAATTTATTCAACCAAGTCCTTACTTGATTTTTCTAGGTCTAAAATTATAATATCTTGTATTAATTACATTCTTATCCTTAATCTCTCAAACTGGGTTGTTGCAAATCATAAGTCATCCAAATGTCCGATCTTTAATAGTAATCCATATGAATCACTAGTAAAAAAATCTCCTAAAACGTTTTTAGAAGAGAAGAATTGTTATGTCTTTGAGTGTTAGCTTTTTCTTTTGTGTTTTCAAGTATTTCTCTATATCGTATTGACGCCAAGAACGAGTTTTTTTTTCTTTTGTTGGAATGTGAACAACCAATGACTTTCTCTCTCCTCCCTCAAACCAAATAACTTAAACATGAACAAAATAAAATTTTAAACCCAACCATACAAGTGTCAAACTAAAGGAACCAAAATAGAAATTGAGAAAAATCTCAAGGCTTATTCCCCCAACATAACACTAAATGAAGAGTGCAAGGAAAAAAAGACTTTATTTGTCACCCACTTTCAATTTTGATCCCTTTATTTTTTTTTATTTTTTTATAAAATTGAGTTTTAAACCAATGTCAGGATGTTTTTTTTATACTACGACAACTCAATAAAATAAAAATTAAAATAAATTATCAAACTCAATACCTAATAAACACAATATATATGAGTTAAATTAAAAAAAAAATCATTATTACAATCCATATTAAATTCACACATAATCCACAATCTGAACAATAAAAACATTTTTTAAGGTTTTTTTTTAATGAGATTATTATTGTGTTAAAGAAATTGATCTCTTCCAATGCTTAATATTCTTATTTCATAAATTCCCTTTTTGAAACCACCGCCCATTGATTTGAGTTGGATCCCATGAAAGTACAAATTTGTTCTATTATTTATATGCCGAAATAAAAATGAATGAATTATTAAGATAAAAAAAATTAAAACAGAGAGAAAGGAAAACTGTAAAAGTACCAACCTCTCATAAAATCTTACTTGAATTAATCAACAAAACTATAATAAGTGTTTAATTGATAAAACTAAAAGTATATATGTGTAATTGACAAAAACACTAAAATTTAGGGTTATAAATTGAAATTTATTTATAAAATAAAAACTAACTAGACTGGTGGCCCGTGATATGCCCCCAGCCAAGTTAATGTTTTCATAACATAAAAAATGGATGTTTGGATGATGATAGAGTCAATCTAGTTCAACTTGTCTAACAAGCGATCCAAGATATGAGATTGAATAACTTTGTAAAATGAAAAGTGATAAAAATCATAAATTTTAAGGTCCAATAACTTAATGTCAAAGTATGAAAGTAAAAAAAAATCAATTTCAAAAAAGAAATATTGAAGAAAAAACTCAAGTGAACATGAGTTCAATCTACTAACCTGCCAAATATGATATGAGATCGGAATAAAAAAAAATTAAATATTTAAAAGAAGGACCTAGAAAAAAAGATCAAAGCTCAAGTAATAAAAAAACAATGAAAAAAACCCCGAACCAACACGTGTTAACTTGACTAACTCGCACCCAGGATGACCTCGCAGAAAAAAAAAGTGGAAAAAATCACAAAACTCAAGAGCCAATAATTTAATGCCAAAGAATAAAATTGAAAAAATTAATTTCGTTAAAAAAGGTTGAAATAAAACCTTATTCAACCCAGGTTAACTAAACTCAAACTAACTCGCAACCCGGAATATGAAATAGGGATAACCTCACAAAAAGAAAAGTAAAACAAATAACAAAACTTAAAACTCAATAACTCAATTTCAAATGATGAATTTGAAAAATAATCAATTTTAAAAGGGACTTCAAAAAAAGACAAACTTAAACCAGGCTAATCTTTGAAATCAGTGGCCTAGGTCATGAGACCAAGATTACCCTATAGAAGACAGACATATAAAAAAAATCAAAGCAAAATTTCCAATCATAAAAAATTAAAAATTAAAAATCAAAATAAATAACAATTAAAACAATGAGAATCAAATATAATACAAAAAATAAATTAAAAATAATTATGGATTAAATTGAAAAACAAAATAAATGAAAAAAAGATTAAAAAAATAGGAATAAAAAATAAGGACCAAAATTGGATACAAAATTAAATAAAAAATAAATCAAGCAAAGGATAAAAAAATAGAAATAAAAAAATAAAGATCAAATTGAATAAAAAATAAAGTAGAATAAAATGTTAAAAGATGAAATTGAAAAAAACAATAAACTTTAAAAACCATCCAAATCAAAATAAATAGCAATCAACATAATAAGAACCAAATGTGATAAAAATGAAAACGGGAGGATACATTTGAAGTTTTGAAGGCTCAACACGAACACTAAGGCCTAGAAGAGAGAAAAGAAAGGAAAGAGAAAAAACCGAACAACTGTTGTGAATGACATCACTGGATGAGTTGGATTACATGAGAGTTGACAGTTTTTGGTCGTCGTATGGCTCCCACATGCTGCTAGAAAGTTGCAAGGAATGCGTCTGCAAGCTTTTTTTTTTATTTATTAATATTTTAATATATAAAATTATTAAACAACACTAGGTTATCTAAGGCTGCGTTTGTTTCCCGGAAACTGGTTTTCGGGAAACCGAAACCACTTTCCAAACTTTCCTGTGTTTGTTTGTCATTAGAAAAGTTGGTCAACGAAAAACACTTTCCGGTCAAAGAAAATTTTGGCTTGGTTTCCAGGAAAGTGTTTTCCTTTTATTTTGGGCGGAAAACACTTTCTGGAAGTTGTGAAAAATTTAGAAATGTCATATTATTTGCTGATTATATCAAATTTGGTACTCAAACTTTTGATTGTTATATATATTTTGTTTTGAATATTTGTTTTCCAATTTCATCTTTTAGAATTTAATTTTTATATTAATTTTAGTCCTTATTTTTATAATTTTTATTTGCTTTTCCCTTATCATTTTTTAATTGAAAATTTTTATCTATCAAATTTGATCCTCATTCTTTTGATTGTTACTTATTTTATTTGAAATAATTTATGAAATGTTATTTATTATTATTTTAAT
>Ga0307518_10001857_pt1 | contig 15611 bp, 20 predicted proteins | sample 25_EM_MG_FD_203889 | JGI IMG/M metagenome (GOLD analysis project Ga0307518, IMG submission 203889) | Populus trichocarpa ectomycorrhiza microbial communities from riparian zone in the Pacific Northwest, United States - 25_EM | ecosystem: Host-associated > Plants > Roots > Unclassified | place...
CGCCAGTGTCTTCAGCGGTGTCAGGCTCTTGTACGTCTGCTGCAAATAATCGGGCCTTATTTTGTTTCTTCGGTTTGGGGCAGCGGTCTGCGAAGTGCCCCACTTCGCCGCAGTTGAAACATCCTGCATCCTTCCACGAGAGTGTCCCTCTCGCTTTCCCTGAGGCTCCACCTCCTCTATTGTAGGTGCCTCGGCCGGCGTCCCTTGTCCCAGGCTGCTGGCCATCTGTTCGCTGCTGTCTCGCATTGGACAGCGCTTTCTTATACAGCACATTTCCCCTGCGGAAGTACTTGTGCCCGTTGCCAGAGTTCTCAGAACTTGACTTCTCTTTCGCAGGAACACCTGCGCTGGTCCCTCTAAATGAACTCTTCACCGCCTGAGTTCGAGAGTGATTGCTGATCATCTTCAGTGCACTCTCCATCTTCTGAACCTCAGCCAGGATTTGTTCCATGGCCGAGTGTTCCATGGAAATTCCACGTGCCTTCACGACCCCTTCCGCCAATGATAACGGGAGACCATTGATGAACTTCCTTCTCATGGAGTAGTCATCTGGCGGTTGGACCATCCTAGCCGCACGATGTCTCATATCGTTGTAAAACGCGAGGGCCCCTTGCTCGGAGGAGTACCTCGTCTTGTCGTACTTCTCAGCTGCATTCTAAGCGGATGCTTCGTGAATAAATCGCACGAAAAGTGCGCAAACAAGATCTTCAAACGTCCAGTGTTGGATTGTACGATCCGGACTCTCGACTTCCTGATCAAACCATTGACCTGCTAGGTCCTCCAGACAGGCACCCGCGTACATGACTCTGTCTCCATCGCGGATGGGGCCTGTCACTTTGTAAATTCTGAACCAGCGTAAAATCTGGTTCACCCATTCGTCAAAGATGTCGATGTTGCCCTGGCCCTTATAAGCTTTGGGCTGGGATATTTTCATTGACTTTACTTCCAGACCTGCTGGGTCGCCAGGCTGACTGACGGCTTCGTATATGCATTGCCTGTATCGGTCGAGCAGAGTGCCTGTATAGCCACTCATCCCAGGAGTCAGCCCCCGAGTCTGGGCTGTATAGCTCGGTTGGTTAAATTGCTCAGGGCGATTTGGAGTTCGCGCCGAGCGCGCTTCTCTGCGCTCGTGACAATGTCTTCTATCATCGTTGTCGTCATCGTCTGAGGAGTCGGTTCCTCCTCCTCCTGGTCCTCCCCCTCCTGGTCCTCCCCCTCCTGGTCCTCCTCCTCCCCTTCCTGGGGGTGGCGGAGGCGGAAGGTTCTGGTACCTTTGGCCAAGCGAGCCTTGCTCGTATCGAGGGACTCCCCTCGCTTCTTCGCGACCTTCGTGCCGAGCCAAGTGGGGTGGAATGTCTCGCGAGCGGGCGTCTCTTGATGCCCCGTCATTTTCTGGCTGTTGAGTGTTCAATGTCACTCGTCTCCCACCCGTCCCGTGAGTGGGAGTGTTGAAGATGGAGAAGCGGTCTTGCTCCTTGTCATCATCGATTTCGCTCTTGACAGTGAATCTCGGTGTCGGGCTATTCGAGAATACATCCCCGCGCACTGTGTTCCTATTTCGAGGGTCTGTTAGGAGGGCTACCCAGAGGCTGTTGAACATAGCTACCTGGTCTCCTCCTGGGACCAACCCGTGGTTGTAGTCCCTCTCCTCGCGGGGTGTGTTTCGCCAGTCCTCGGCGAACATTCCCATCAACTCCTGCATGGACTCCTGAACCTCACTGTAACAGGGAGGGTATGGTCCTTGAGAGAATGGGGTGGCGAAATAGAAAGCACGACGGAGCTCATGAAGTTGTGTCTCTCGCTCTCCCATGACTGGTGTGCTCGCCGGCAGGCTAATTCCCGTCATTGGCATGCTCGCCGGCAGACTGGTCAGAGGACTTCCCGTCCTCGTAGCACTCCTTGAGGTCGTTGACCTCGGCTCAGGCATCTCATATATGTTGTCGAGACCACCGGTCTCCTCACGAGCAAGTGCTCTGTTCACTTCCTCTAGGCGGACTTGCCTCGTACCGCCATCAGCGGTGTTGGGCGCTCGGTTGCCATGGGAAAAATTTTCACGAGCCCTTTCGGGCTCACCAGACCTTGTGGCGCTCCTCAAGGTCATCCTGCGCGTTGTCGCGCTAGTACCTACGACACTCATGTCCAGGTTGTTCAAAAAATGTAAGTGGTTGCTGGCTCTGATAACTGATAGTCACACCCTCAACGAACACGACCTGTGTTATATTGAGGGTAGGTGATAGTACAGTAGTAGAGTAGTTAAAGGGTAGTTAGCTTATGTAATTAGCGCCAGCGCTATATATATGGGCGCTTCTGCTTATGTAAGCGGAAGCGCTACTACACTAGTATAGACCACCTAGTGGTCAGCAGTAAAGGGAGATTACTCCCTTTACAGATAGTGCCATTGTGGCTGTTGGCGTCAAAAGGGGTGGCCATTGCAGCTGTTGACGTCGAGGGGGGTGGTGGTGCCGTCATGGGCATTGGTGTTGAATGGAGGTGGTGGGCATCAAGGGAGGTGGGTGTCGAAGGGAGGTGGTGGGCTGTTGCAGCTGTTGATGTTGAGGGGTGATGGTGGTGCTGTTGCAGCCATTGGCGTCCAATGGAGGTGGTGGGCATCAAGGGAGGTGGTGGGTCGTTGCAGCTGTTGATATTGAGGGGAGATGGTGGTGGTGCTGTCATGACCATTGACGTTGAGGAGGGTGGTGGTGCTGTTGATGTCGAAAGGGGTGGCTGTGGCCATTACAGCCGTCGATGTCGAATGGGGGTGGGGGGTGTCATCATCAGTGTTGAGGGAGAGATGGGGGACTCACCAGGTGGCTGGTCGTTGTTGCTGCCATGTCTTGATGGGGTGTCGACAAATGGCAGCGGTGGTAAGGCAAGTGGTGGGGCAGTGGAAGCATAGGGCTGCCGGGACGTGGCGACATCATGCGCAAAGTTTTACGCATGGCAAGCACTGTGTTTGTTTAATCAATGTTTGTACTGATTGTCTTGAGCCTTGCACCACCAGGTGTTAGGCTTGGGTGGATTGGCAGCTCAGCACGAGTCGCAAGAAGGCAACCCGCACCTGCAGCACCCTTACCCATGACCCCCTAGGAATTGCCAAATCCTTGTCAATCACTATTGGCAACCTGCCTGGCCTCGCCGTCTGCATGGGGGCAAGGCTCCACATGGCCTCATCATCGCCGTCGTCTGCATGGGGGCATTGGCTGCCTGCGTGGCCACGTCGTCGTTGTCGTCATCTGTGCGGGGGGCAAGGCGGCCCGCCTGGCCATGCTGTCATCATCATCTGGCTGCCGGCTGGCCATGTCATCATCATCTGTGCGGGGGCAAGGGCTGCTCACTTGGCCACATCGTCATCGCATCGCTAGTGAATCGCTCATATTTAACATCTGAGGACGTAGCAGGAGGTAGCATGTAGCTGTCATCCGCCCACTCGCATTCATGCGAGGGCAGTAGGGAGAGGCCCCCAACTGGCAATGTGTTCGCAGAAGGAGATGAACTGACATAGTACATGCCATACGGACCCAGACGTGAAGGAAGGCTGGTTGTCCCTTCATTGCCCCTATAGCCACGGTGAGGTGATTGGTTAGTGAGTGGAGATGGCTGGAGAGGCCATCAGCATGAATGATGGATGTCATTCGTTCTGTGGTTGGAGGCCACGCGGGGGGTGCAGAGGAGGATGTGAATAATGTACAAAGTTGATACTGGTTGTGGGAGGCGACAGTGACCCCTCCGTGGCCACCAGACTGTGTTGCGAGTAAACCTCGCTTCCAGACGCAGAGCCAACCGAGCTGCTCTCGAATGCGCTCGATTGAGTGGTCGTGCTTGCAATCGCTATGGACGAAGATTGAGATGGAACAGGTTCTTGTTTGACACCCAACGAGGTCGATTTCTCCTTTTGACGCTGCCCCCCAGCCATGTGCCCCTGCACGGGAGTGAGCATAACGGAGTCCACACCTGAGCCGCGCCACTGCATCAGGTCTCACACAAACAAAGAAAAAAAAGAAACTAAACGCACACATTACAGAGCTCTTTCTTGCCGTTTGGCCCCTTTCTCTATCTCGACGTTACACTGCAACTCATGCATTTTGAAATACCGACAGGTCAACTGCTGGTGTGGCCCAGTGTTTCACGTGCTGTACTGGGGCTCACACGATGGCAAGGAGGGGGCATAGTGTCTGGGGCAATCGCCGATAGTGCGGGAATGTCAAATCGCCTGTTGATGTAATCCAAATTTGGGCTTGTTGTCGTCGGATAGCCCTGTTGTGATTGTCCACACAGGTTGCCAAATGTCGGTGAATCTGCTTGCCTGCCTGGAGATGGTATTCCGTAAGGCAATTCGCGAACGGGACGCGACGTGGATAGTGGCGGCATTGGGGTTGTTGGGCTGCCGTTGGTCGTCCACCTGTTGTAATGATGAGGACTTGAGTGTGTACTGGGAGGGAAGAGAACCACTAAAATGACTATGAGATGGAGCGGGCGCAGAGACGAGTGGTAAAGTATACAAATTGGTAAACATATATCATAAGAGAATTGGGCGGGGGGGGCTACATGACCCTTGTGTGTGCGCGGAGCATACTGCGGATGAGATGGAGTTCCACCACCATTACGGGGGCTGGACCAGGATACCTGCTCGCCAAACAGTCATGCACTGTACAAGGTATCAGGGAGCAGTGGGTGGGTGTAAAGAAAGAGACAGGGCTGTGAGGATGCTGAGGGTGATGGTGACGAGCGCTCATTAGCTGGTGGCAAATCAAGAACAAGAGAAGCAGTGCCTCCTAGCGCTTGCTGCTCAGCTGGACACTTGCTGCCGGGGAGTTCCAGCACCTTCCATAAGAAGGGACTTTGCAATGAGTAAAGAGGCCAGATCGTCAAGATGGCTAGCAAGGATGGGATCCAGATAGATGAAGGAGAGGTCGGATGATAACAACGACCAGTCCAAAATCGAGGAAACATGAGTGCACAGGACGATCAGGGGACAACTCACAACAGCATGTTTCACCTAGCTTTGGGAAATGGGGCATCGGATTGGGTGGGAAGGATGTTAGAAAGGATGTGGAATGGGAGAGGGTAGCCTTGAAAGGAGGAAATGGGGAAAAGTGAAGATAGCGTGTGATTGGCGATTGTGGATTCAACAAATGTACCTACACATCAAAACCAATTATTAGTGTAATGACAACATGAAACACCTCAAAAAATGGCATACCTCAAGCAGATGGATCACCGCTCGAGGGAGAGTGGGCAATGGACACAAGCAGTAATACTCGGGACTCGTCATCGCACGCAAACACTTCGGAAGCATTGGATATGGGTATCAATGAGCAAGCACTGTTGATAAGGCAAAGAGGGTCAGGATGCCCGTCCCTTGTTGTCACAACCAGTAAGCAGTGGGACATACTACATAGCATGGAAGACATACCAGAGTACCAGACCCATGGATTCCCCAAACCTGTCAGTACAAGAGCTGTCAGTGTATCTCTTGTTTGTTGCTGTAGCGCTAAGAGTGCCACTATGTTAGACATGAGTGGCAGAGTCGAGCTAGGTTTGGTGGGATGTGTTCATATGATCTTGATGATGGAGGGGTGAACGCTGATGGTGTGGATAAGCTGGTGGAGGGCGGATTTATGGCACTTGACGTTGTGGGTCTCAATCCACTCGAGTTTAGGGTTAAGTGGGTGGGAGCTTGGTAGAGTGGTCATCTGGAGAATAGAGCAATGGAGTCCCTGCAACAGGACCGGGGTGGGTTGGAGGAAGACATGAATGTCTAGCGAGTCGGTCAGGGATGTGTGGAGTGCGCATAGTATGGATATAGCCACCATTCTTTGTATTCTGGCTGGATGCTTGGCTATGCTGATGTAGCCTCTGCATGGTGCATCAGAATCACTGCCGAAGTGGAATATCCAGGCATGTAAGCATGCATATTTGCATTAGAGGCCCGAGATTGTATGGACGGAAGTGGGAGGCTGGGTGTACGCCCCAAACACAGGACTTGCCATTAATGGCATTGGCAAGTAGTAGTACTACTATGTGATGAAGGAAAAGCACTTGATCAATGAGAACGGCTACCAGTACTACAATGCATGGTACTTGCAGATCAACGAATCCAATGAACCAAACCAAACCAAAATCGTAAAATCGATAGCGCTAAGTCCATAAGTTGCAAAAACGATGGAACCAGTAAGGTATACACTACTACAAGAAGGCAATAGGCTGGTCGAAATGATACTTCTGTAGGAAGTTGACTAGGGCAACGCGCCACACATTTTGCGTGTGAATGGGCTTCCTGGGAAAGCCTAGCAAGATACGCACAAAGAAATGGTGTACTTGCTTGACAGTCTCTTCAATACTCTTTCTGACCGAGTTGGAGGACCCATCACGGGCGTGCCCGGTCATCTTGTCCCTCACAGCTTCAATAAGCTCAAAAGATCATAAGCGGCGCGATCATATGACAATAAACACTGAAAACTCACCCAGCCACAAATTGTGGCACCTGCATACAATGACACCTCCGTAATCGGCGCGTTAGCGGTGTGGTCACGAAAATGAAAGTATCCTGTTTCGCTTGTGCCATATGCTGCGGCCCAAAAGGTCCGAGCAAAGGCAGCATGCCCAAAGAAGGTTTCCTAAACAAAAATCAATTTTAGGTTAGTCTGGCGTGTTAAACATAATATGAACTGACCAAGCCATATTTCCACGTCGCTTCATCTTGCACCGCCAAGTGAAAAATCCCAAAACCATAGTCATCATTGTACGTAGTCCACCACTCGAATAAATTGAGCTCAATTAGATCATTGACATCAAATATACCATTTGAATTGAGGGCACCATGGTTCACAATAATGAACTTCACCTGACACCACAGATGCTTCGTAAATTGCCTTGCAACTTCATTACGGATATCATCTATTACCATGTGCTTGTTCTTGTCCGTGACAATACTGTTATAGTCCATGTCTGCTACCCCATGCCATGAGACGTGGATCATTCACGACTTTAGTTACTTACAATCTTCTAGGCACACATTGTAACCTGGAGACCTCTTTGCACAATCAAAGATGGCTTCTGCTAGCGCCTTCTCTGTGGGCTCTCGCGTAAAATTAATTGTTGGGGTGTCTCGGAGCACAGTGCAGAGAATTTCAAATGTGCGAACAAACACAGAGGTCCAGTTTTTCAAGCCCCTGTCATTTAATTGTGTCAAGAGCATAGCTAAATATGTATTTGTTCAATGGCAACAATCATAGGGAAGAAAAAATGCACAATGCACCTCAGTAGACATGGACTCCACAGATGGGTTTGTTGTAACATGTTGGTGGGGCTGCTGGCCTACAGGGGCTGCTCCAATAGCAAAGTCCATTGGCAATGGTAGCGCTGGTACATTCCCAGCAGGCGCCTGGGGACAGCTTGATGGTATGATCGAGTCCGCCATCACAGGTGGACAGCCCTCCCAAGACACATCCGTAAGGTCAGTATTAAAAGTGTGTACCATATCTTCTGCATAACCACTAGGGCCATTGTATTCAACAATGGGGGAGGCAGGATTGACATGGTATGAGGACATATAGGCCAAGGGGACCTGTGGAGCTGCGAAGGTGTTACCCGAGTGTGATGCTGAAGAGCCCTGTGGTGCCACAAAGGTGTTACCAGAGGGAAATACAGAGGGGTTAGCTGCGAAGGTGTTAATGGGGGCAACACTGACGGGCCCTGTGGCACCGTAAAGCTGTTATCATAGGGCAATGCTGAGCCCTGTGGGGCTGCGATGGCATTGCTGTAGAGCAACGCTGAGGGGCCCTGTGATGGCGCGAAGGTAATACTGGAGTATGGTGCCTGCGGTGCTGCGAAAGTGTTACCATATGGCGCTGAAGGACCCTGTGGTGCTGCAAAAGTGTTACCAAGGTATGGCGCTGAGGGGGCCTGTGGTGCTGCGAAGGCATTACCGGGGTATGGCACTGAGGGGCCCTGCGATGCTGCGAAAGTGTTACTGGGGTATGGCGCAGAGGGGCCCTGCGGTGCTGCGAAGGTGTTACTAGGGTATGGCGCAGAGGGGCCTTGCGGTGCTGCGAAAGTGTTACTGAGGTATGGCGCTGAGGGGCCTTGTGGCGCCACGAAGGCGTTACCGGAATATGGAGGCCCCTGTGGTACAGCGTAGGTGTTGCCAGGATATGAGGGCCTGTGTGAGGTGTATGGGCTCTGTGGCCCAGTGTAGACGGAGTATGAGGGGGGCTGTGACCCTGCATTGAAACAATTCTCAGTCATTGCGAATGTGGGTGCAGAGGAAAGGTTGCCTTGGTCTAAAATATGCAGAGCCTTTGCCCAACAATGCGCCACATTCCCGATCAAATTCAGGTTGCAGGGGAGTTGTTGTCCCTGATCGTCCTATCAGATGGAAGAATTTGAAAATTTGACGGAGCTCCGTCGTAATCGGCCAATCACAATAAATGGTTCTGGTACTCTAAGTACAGCATCAGAGAGTTTGAGAGCCCAGATTTAATCAAACCCTGGAATGAATCATACCTCACTGCATGCAGAACTGGAGCAGCACAGGGTTAATTCAAGCGCTCAATGTCTAAATTACCTTCGTGCATCCATCGAGGCATCCGACCCTCCCCTGCAGTCCTTGCGGCTCTCCACAAGCATGCATGAACTCGCCTCGAATCTGCAATGCAACTAAATACCACAACGTGGAAAGAGTAAAGTCATTTACCTGGCACACACCCTCTTTCATCACACAACGAGCAACATTGTAATCACAAAAGGATCCTGAGACAACATGAGTCAGGTGCATGAGTACATTGTGTCAGTGAGAATAGGTTAAAGGATGGCCGTTGCAATTGACATACTGGGGGTGCGACCATTGGTGACGTCATTAGCAGTGACGTTGGGGTGATGGTGGTGGAGCCATCATTGCAGTCATCTGAGCCATCGGCACGCTGAGCACAGCCAAGTTGGCAAACTGTCACACTATCAGCGGATTCGCACACAAAGAAAGAGTAATGCTTACCTTGATAGTTACCCATGGTGTCGAGGAAGAATCCAGTTGCACATGCAGCACACTTGGTACCAGTCGATGTAGATGTCCAGCCCACCAGATGACAGGCGCAGTCCCCCAGGATTCAGGACCGTGGTAGAAAGGTAACGCCCAGTTCCCATCCAATGCACTGTTCGCATGAAGATCCAGAAAAGCCAGTAGGACAAGAACATGCCAGAAGCCGTGCAGACACCATTGCTGGAACACGGTGGAGAGCAGGTGAACAACTCGACTTTGAGCAATGATAATGACCCCAAAGTGGTGGTTTAGAAAGACTTGTATACAAGCACTGACCCGAGCAGAACAGCTTCAGGTAAGTTACGATCCCAGGCTGTAAGTGTAAGAGCGGCACCAACACACTGGACCATAGTGGCTACTCACCGAAGCATTGCTGCACATTAGTGGCAGAGGTGGTGGGTGTCAAGTCCAGGTCTACTCCGGTAGGGGGTCCGGTCAAGTCCGGACGAAAACGGACGAGGGCAGAGGTCAGAGGTTTGGGCAGTGGTTAGCCCGGGCTGGAGTTGCGACCGATTGGATTCAATGACAAGGACAATGAGCGTTGATCCCTTGCATAGGTTCCGGTCAGGTGGAGATGGAGATGGAGACAGACAAGGGGACAGGAGTAGTAACTTAGATGATTTCAGACTGAGGTGTACAAGATAAACTAGAGGGTACATATACTAAGTAGAAACTAGGGTCGAGTACATACGGTGACAAGTAAACAACAACAACCTAATAGCGGACAAGGAATGGCTGGAGTTAGGACTAGGTCAGGTCCGGTGAAAATAAAGTCAGGTCCAGTGAAAATGCTACAAGGTATAGGATATATCAAGTTCATGGAGAACTCATGTCAAGGCAGGGTAGACGGCAAGGTGTGGTAACGAGTGCATGGAGCATAGACCAAGGGATGTACTTAACGGAAAGGTATCAGCGCGAGCGCGACCGGAGTAAGTGGTGAGCGACCAGAGTAGAGTTGCAGAGCTGCGATGCGACCAGAGTAACCGGATAAGATCCGGAGTTGGACATGGTCGTAACAGTATCCCCCTTTTAGGGGCCAAACCAATGAGGCCCCAATGAGGCTGTCGTGTGGTAGCCTAGCACAATGCGGAGTCCGGAGTGATTGTCTGAGTACAAAATTTGGATGTATAAAGATCAGACCGGTTTTTTTCTTTTACTCCCAGTTTTTTGCCTTCTAACCACATGTCTGCACCAGCCAAGTCTGCCACCCCCGTTGCCCCTGCCATTGTCGAGTCCAAGGACTGGACGAAGGCCACCACACCAGAGCTACTGTCCGGTAGCAAGGACGAGTCGAGCGTTCTCGACGCCAAGGCGAAGGAATGCCGTCGCTGCAAGCAGGTGAGGAGAGAGGAGAGGCAGCGCCGAGAGGCAGAGGAGAAGAGAGCTTGTGAAGAGGCGGAGAGGAAGGCCCGCGAGGAGGTGGAGCGTGTAAAGGTGGAGGCAGAGCGCAAGGCGAGGGAGGAGGTGGAGCGCAAGGCGCGTGAGCAGGCGGAGAAGGAGAGGGCAGAGTCACAGGCACGGGTGGAGTCGCAGCAGAGGAAGGCGGCAGAGGAGGCTGCCAAACAGAGGGCGGTGGAGGTAGCCGCCAAACAGAAAACAACGGCGCAAGAGGTGTCGAAGAAGAGAGCGAGGGAGGAACCGGAAGCAGGTCCAGTAAGTTTTATTTTAAATCATTTCTGCTCTCTTTTTTTTTGTTTTTACTTTGCTGACTCCTTTTGTAGATGCGTGCGTTGCGCAGTGTGCGAGTGCGACCTGGAGAAGCCAAAGCAGCGGGCGTGCATGAAGTGCGCCAGCTTGAAGGAGAAGTGCGAGTGGCCGGAGGTGGGAGGTCCGGGTCCGGTAGTGGACAAAGGGAAGGGCAAGGCGAAAGAGAAGGAGGTGAAAGAGAAAGAGGCAGTGACATCACCGTGAGGCAGTGAAAAGAGGAAGAAGAAGAAGATGGCAAAGGTCATCGTCGACGATGACAAAGTTGTGGAGGTGGCAGGTCCATCCGGGTTGAGGTCCAGTTTCAACACCGGACCATTCCTGGAGCGGATGGACAGGTTAACAGCCACGGTGGAGGCAATGACCGGACAGATGGCCCAGATCGTGGACTCCACACGGTCTGTATCCCGGTCTAACAACCAACTCAGCGCTGGCCTCAAAACATTTTTCGAGGAGTGCTGGTTTTTCACCTCAGAGTTCTCGTGTCGGAGGAGGAGAGCGAGGAGGAGGTCGATCCAGAGGAGATTGACCAGGAGTTGGGGGAGCTCCAGAAGGACCTGGAGGAGCAGGAAGGTCCTGCACCGGAGTAGGTAGTCCGGTCCGGCGCCTTGTAAATAGAAATGTAAATTAGTTTTACTTTTTGTTTATAAGAAAAGTGGCCTTGATTTGAGAGTGAGTGATATTACAGAGTGAAACAGATAGGGGAGACAGATAAGAGAAAACAGATAAAAGAAACGGAGGCGAGAGTAATACTACATGGACGCAAGTGGTCCAGGTTTGTCCGGGTACCGGACATGATAACCTTCTAAGAGTTCCGTAGTGTTGCCAAGTTCAGTGGCGAGAAGCCATGACGTTTCTTCGTCAGTTCCTTCATAACCGGACCAATGTACCAGGTACAAAAGCTTGCACGATTTGCGTCAACGGTCAACCTTGGAGTTGAGGATTTCAGCAATCTCGAACTCCGGTTCACCATCTACCTTGACCAGTGGTGGAGGCGGCTGTATCCGGTCTGGTATGGTGTTGGGTATGGCCAGTTCGAGTTGGGAGACATGGAAGATGGGGTGAACGGCGCGCATGGAGTCTGGAAGGTGGAGCGTAAAAGAAAGGGAGCCTACTTGTGCAATGATAGTGTAGGGTCCCAGGTTCTTCTCTGATAGCTTTTTGGATGGTCGTGTTGACCGGAAGTATTTGGCTTTCACATATACTTGTTCACCTACTTTGAAGTCCGGTGCTGGAGTTCGTTTGGCATCAGCCGGACCTTGGTAGCGAAGTTGTGCATTGGCCATTTCTTCTCGAAGGTATTGATGCAGCAACTCGAGGTCGACTGTGTAGTCACGAGCCCATGCAGAGGTCATATCGCGTTCTGGGTAGACAGAGATGTTAGGGTGGTAGCCCTTGTTAGCAAAGAACGGAGAGACTCCGGTGGTAGCACTAGGTGCATTGTTGTATGCGAACTCCGCCAGTGGGAGTAGGTCCACCCAGTTGTCCTGCTGGTAGTTGCAGTAGATCCGGAGGTACTGTTCCAGTGTCTGGTTAGACCGCTCTGTCTGGCCATCGCCCTCTGGGTGGTAACTGGAGGTGAAGTGGAGGCGCATGTCGAGAGCCTTTCTGAGTGACCGGAAGAAGTGTGAGACAAATTCTGTACCGCGATCTGAAGTGACATGGGTGGGAACACCGTGCTTGGAGAATACATGGAGCAGGAAGAGTTTAGCAAGCTCCGGGCTAGTGATGGTGTCATGAGTAGGGATGAATATGGCTTGTTTAGAAAGCCTGTCTACCACGACCAGGATGGCTGTGAAGCCAGTGGATGAAGGGAGTTGCTCAATGAAATCCATGGAGATGGAATTCCAGGGCTTCTCCGGTATGGGGAGCTGTTTCAGCAGTCCGTAGGGTCTATGGCACGGCGTCTTAGCTCTTGCGCAGGAGGTACAGGACCGGACATAGTCCTTGATGAAGGTCCGGAGACCAGGCCAGGTATACTCACGCTGGATTAGTTCTAGAGTCTGGTTTTGCCCAAAGTGACCGGCGAGTGGGTGGTCGTGTCGATACCGGAGTACCTGGAGACGGAGATCATCCAAGTCTGGTACGTATATGCGACCGTCTAGTCGAAGGAATCCAACCTCGTCGGTGGACCAGCGAGAGTCCGGTGGATCTGCGAGGTGGACCAGGGCAATGGCATCAGAGGGTAGTGCAGAGAGGATGTCACTATGGAGTGTTTCCACATCCATGATTGCGACTGCACGGAGAACCGGAAACTCTAAATAAGTAGCGCAAAGAGAGTTAGAGAGCTGTTCTTGAGTGAACACCGGCCTAAGGTTTTGGGGGTTAACCTGGGCGTAGCCACTATCCCCCTCTTTGGGGTAGACGTCCCATCGTCTAGTGAGAGCGTCCGGTTTGGCACCAAGTTTTCCGGGACGGAACCGAATGACAAGATTAAATTGAGATAGGAATTCAGACCACCGGGCTTGCCGGCGGGACAGTACTTTTGAGGTGGAGAAGTACTTGAGATTTTTGTGGTCCATGACAACGTCTATAGGAGAGGCGGAGCCTTCAAGGTAATGGCGCCAGTTCCAGAATGCCTCAAAGATGGCAAGGAGTTCTTTGTCGTGGGTGTCGTAGTTCAACTCCGGAGCAGTCAAGGTCCAGGAGTAGAATGCTACCGGACAGATCTCTCCGTCGGAGCAGGTGATAGACAGGATACCAGCGACAGCGTAGTCAGAGGCGTCCGTTTCCATGATGATAGGGGTGTCCAGAATAAAGTGAGTTAGGATGGGTGCAGTGGTGAAGGCGTGCTTGAGAGCATTGAAGGCGTGTCAACAGTCCTTGGAGAAGACCCAGGGAGCATCTTTCCGGGTGAGCCGGGTAAGAGGGACCACAATGTCAGAGTAATTAAAAATGAAACAGGAGCTAGAGACATCGAATGTTTCTGATAAGTTCAACTGCGTCGACTGGTGGCGCAATGCGAAAGCTGATGTGCGGAAGAAAACATTTGCCGTATTCGAGGAGTCTGGAATTTTTCTTGCAACATGTCGGCATCATTTTGTGCTCTTAGCCTGTGACATGATAAAGAGCGGTGAACTGTGAGTGTTGTATTATGCTGTCATACTTGGTAATTCTGACAGCCTGTCAGGGCTAAGTATCCACTAGCAATCGTTGATTGCCTGCTATTGGTGTATGGCCCTAGGGGTGGCTGTGCATATGACATTGGCTGTGCCTTTGCAATGCAAGTACCAGTAGCATTGGTCCAAGGATACAGAGGCACCATCTGCGCTTCATGGTGGGTGCCTTTCATGGACATGCGCACAACCACATGTGCCAATTGGACTGGCATCCATTGTACATCGAAGGCACTGGAAATATGGAGGGTGAAGGTTGCAAACATGTTTTCTCTGCATCCAATGAGCTGGCCCAAAGTATACGGCATGCGATACGATTTCATCAACACCAAGCGATCGAGGAACACTTCATGTTTTGGAATCAAGACAAATACGAGGCGCTTAGTACATATTGTTCCCATCCAATATTTGCTGTCATTGATTGATATCTTAGTGCGTTTTATTCACAACCATTACCGAGAAGCGACAGAGACAATTCGCCAACTCGGCAATGAACTTGCCATCCTCAAGGCTGCCTTGAATCTTTCTGATGATGATTTCCCACGGTTCCTTACTGAAGAACGTGCGTATCTTAGTTTGCTCAAGCAGCCACTGCCACAGGATGTACTACGAATGCGATATGTGCAAGTCCTTGATGACCTTGAAGAAAAAAAGTATGATTATCGGCCATTCATTTGCATCTGAATTATTGACAATTATATTTAGACTGGCTTGGAGCGCTGCTTGCAAAGTTGCTAATGGTGCGCTGAGGGGTCGTACAGGGTGACTTCAATGCAATCACAGCCGCCATCAATCAGGCATGTATTCAGGTTGACCTTGCATATGCGAAATTGCAGAACACGGAAGCATTAGCCACACATATACAAGGCCAGCTTGGACTCGAGTCCCCCTGGAGTGTTGGTGGTGAAGAGTACAACTGCTACAAGGAAGAAGCTACGTTTGGCAATTACTGTGAAGCATTGGGAGAGCTGGAACGACTAGTCGTCATGCGCCTATTTGAGCTCTCTAAGCTTTCGATGTCTGGCACAGGTAAGAAGTGGTTATGACTTGCTTTGGCAATGGACTTACATGGCACGATAGGATATAAACTCCATCAGCAGATCAGCAAGGGTCTTCAGCGGAGATCCGAAACCATTCGGAAAGCAATTGCACGGTATAATGTTCAAGCAGCAGCACTTAACCCGCCACAGCCGCCCATTTCGTGGAAGGATATTACCCAATACACGTTTTTAAGTGAATTCGACCTACTTCGGCACACACGAGATGATGTTCGGGAGTGCATTTGGGCCAAACCGGCAGTCTGTGGCGCAACAGCCAAATTCTTCAAATTATGTCATGCAAAGGAAGAAGTTACAAGGCTAAATGTTGAGATTCGTCGCTTACGGACAGCTATACATGACGAAGAGAGGGAAGTATTACAAACCATTGCCAACCTTCGTGATTCTGAGCCGCTACTTGCATGTGAACTCGAGCGCCTTCACCAACCTCGCACAGTGGTGAATGCAATTCACATACATCGCTTACATCAGATCGAGAAGCAGCATGGGTTGGCTGGACAATGAGGCATCAGCACCTGTTTGCAGGTATTTCATTCTGACGAGGATGTGGTGCCACCAGAAGCTATTGATCAAGAGAGTAACACGCTGGCTGATCTTCGAAACGAGGAACTGGCTCCAGGTGATTTTTACGTTCCCTTATGTACTAGTCAGTCTAATTGTTTCCTAGAATCACCTATTCTTGGCACGCCAGCTGAC
>Ga0307518_10001858_pt1 | contig 15611 bp, 4 predicted proteins | sample 25_EM_MG_FD_203889 | JGI IMG/M metagenome (GOLD analysis project Ga0307518, IMG submission 203889) | Populus trichocarpa ectomycorrhiza microbial communities from riparian zone in the Pacific Northwest, United States - 25_EM | ecosystem: Host-associated > Plants > Roots > Unclassified | place...
TTATTACGAGTTATTTATCTTGAATAATTTATTGAATTTACTCCTTAATTTTTTTGTTTGGAATTATTCTTTTAATTGATTTTGCTTTATGAATTTCACTCTCCTTTGCTTTTTTTCTTATCAAATTTAATCTTTATTCTTTTGATTGTTAATTTTCTAGCTTTAACAAGTTTTTATTTTAAATCATAAATTATTTTATTTTATTATTTCACCCTCTTTTGTTTTTTTTTTTTCATGTCAAATTTAATCTCTATTTTTTTTATTGTCAATTGTTTTTTGACAATTTTTTATTTTAAATCGTAACTGATTTTATTTTATGATTTCACACTTCAATGTTTTTTTTTTCATGTTAAATTTAATCTCTATTCTTTTGATTGTCAATTTTGTTGTTTTGAAAAGTTTTTAAATTGATATTTTTAAATTGACTCATAATAAACTTCTTAATTGGATTTGGATCTAGGGTTTTATAGATTGTGAGTTTTTAAAATTTGGCCAGGTTTAGGATATTAATCTGGATTTGTTTGGTTTTTATAAATGTTTTCTATTTTTTTTTTAAATTGCATCTTTAATGGGTTTTTTCTATCAAATTTTTTTCTTATTATTTTTGTTGTTTTTGTAGGGTTTTTTTAATATTTTTTTACCAATCTCATCCTTCAAAATTAAATTGATTGAAAATTAGGCTTCTTGATTAAATTCGGGTCAGATTTCACAGATTATAGTTTTAGAGATTAAATCAGGATTAAGAGATTTACTTAGATTTTTTTTATATCTTTTTCTAAAACAATGTTTTCTTGTTTTTTTTTTTATCTTTTGTTTGTTTTGTTATTTTTTGCTTTTTGATTTTACTGGGTTAGCAATCAATAATTTCTTTCTATTTCATCCCCTTTCATTTTTAATCTATAAATAATTTATCAAATTATAAATGTTTTTCAATTTCACCCCAATAATTTTAATTTTTTAAATTTGACCATCATTCTTTTAATTGCAAATTATTTTATTTGGGATCATATATTTTTTTCAAATTTCATCATCCTCGATTTTTTTTTCTAACAAATTTTATCCACATTCATTTTGTTTTGTTAATATTTTTTTTCGCAATTTCATCCTTCAAAATTAAAGTTGTTGAAAGTTAAATTTTTTTATTGAATCTAGATCCAAGATTTCACAAGTTGCAGGTTTTAGAAATCAGATCAGATTTAGAAAGTTGGTCTGAGTTTGCTTGTTTTTTTTTTCGTTTTTTAAATATTTTTTTGGGGTTTTATTTTCTTATCTTTTGAGTTTGATTCTTCTAGGTTAGCTCTCTATAATTTTTTTCAATTTCACTTTTTACTATTTTTTAATATATAAATAACCTATTAGATTACAAATGTTTTTCAATTTCATTTCCTATAACTTTTTAATCTTTTAAATTTGACACTCATTTTTTTAATTGCTATTTATTTTGTTTGGAATTATTTTAATTTCTTTTTTTTTTCAAATTTCATCCTCCTTAGGTGTTTTTCTCTCAAATTTTATACTCATTATTTTTATTGTTGTTTTTGTTTTTGCTTTTGTAGGTTTTTTAATTAATATTTTTTTAATAATTTTATCATTCAAAATTAAATTGGTTAATAGTTATAACCTTCTTAATTGAACTTGAGTTCAAGATTTAACAAGTTTCAAGTTTTTTAAATTAGACTGTGTTTAGAAGGTTTGCCTAGATTTTCTTGGTTTTTTTTTTTTTTTTTAAGCTGATATTTTCTTTTTTTTTTTGAATTTTTTTTTTTTTTTGTTGTTTTTTTCTATTAGGTTAGTATTGAATTGTTTGATAAATTAGGTAGGCTCAGGTATGATTCTTTTTATTTTTTTTTCATTGTTTTCTTTTAAATTTATTTATTATTGTTTTTTATATTATTTAAACTACCATTTAAATAATTTTAAACTCAAGAATTGGATTTTGTTTAGCCTAACAATTTTTTTATATCAAGAAAACATTTACTGAGCTCGCGACAAAGCAGATAACATTTATGGTCTATGGCTATATCCCCTTTAGATATCATTTAATGTCAGTATCATTAAAAGATCGCATTCCCCTCATTTGGCTTCACACATGTGCCTCTACGTGTGTTTGTCTTTTGATTCACAGAATTGAGAGTCATGTTTTGCGCACTATTTGAACCGCTGTTTCATTTATTTTTAATAATTTTAGTTTATTTTGATATACTAATATTAAAAATTAAAATATTTTTTTATTATATATATTTTTTTAAAAAATATTTTTAAAAGCAATCTATTGTTTCCTGCATATATAGCTTAAATTGGGTCTGTCTCCCTCGTGTTTACTCCATTTTTTCCGTTTGTCCCTTGCCGAGCGATCCATGTGAAGGAAGGGGTCAGTGATAGTGGCCCTTGGGAAACCATAAATGGAGGGCACCAACTACAAACCTCGTGCATTGTTCACTTCCACACAGCTTTGCAAACTGAACCATATCTCATCTTCTCCACAAACTGTTTCTTTATGCTGTGCTCGTAGAGATAGTGTCCTGTGGATTAGATGGTGTTGCCTCAAGAGCTACCCTTGATGATGCTTTGCTTCTTTTCTTTTCCCATCTTTTACCATGACTCTGGCCAATTTTAATTTGTTTTTTCTAACTAAATTACTAAACATTGTACTTCTTTTTCCGTAACAAAAGAGTGAAGTCCGCAATCATTCCCTTTGAGTGTTGCATGATAACCATTCTTGTTCAAAAAATGAAAAATAAAAATTGGGTAAGAATTTAGTAATGGCTTTGATTTGCTCTTTGGGTGTTGCCTTTGATTTGCTCTTTAGCTGGGGGTAGAGTCATATTTTTTTTTAATTAACATGAGTGTTCAAATTAGTCTATATGCATTTCGACTAATTCTATATGCTCTGAAATTAATGATTATTTAAGCATTTATTAATTCTGAGAAGACTTGAACTTTTAACTAGCAAAAAATAAACTCAAGACCTGACCAGTTAAACTGATTGTAGATTGAGGCAGAGCCATAATTAAAGCAATGAGCAAATGTCGATAGGTTAGCGGTTAGGATGACTGAAGGACACAAAGCCTATCTCACTCCAATTCGAAGCATAAAAGGCCCAAATCAACACAATCTTAAAACGGGTTTAAGGTGAAATCCGTGCTAGGGAAAGAAGCTGGCTGGAGAGGGGGTGTTTTTAAAGCTGAAAAAGCAAAAAGAAACAGAAAGGAAATCAAATTCCTACAATGAGCAGAAACTTTGCCCAAAGTACAAATCAAACATCATCCTTTGACTGCCTCGTTAACCTATACATCGCTGTTTTTCGTTCAATTCGAACAAGTTGGCAAGGCAGTTTTCGAAACATGTCTTTTGTTGCACTAGTACACTTGATAAATGGATATTAAAAAAAAAATCCTAGTTGCTAGCATGTACTTAGGATTCAGTGGTGGTTTTTTTTTTATTTAAATTTTTGCTATTGTAGTTTGAATGAGCAATAAAGTTCCGAAAGTTATGGATAAGAGGACCATAAAAACATTGTTGAAGAAGAAGAGACCTAATTTATGACATGTTTTTGAGGAAAAGAGAGTTCTTTTCTAGACTATAAAATAAAAATATTTCTCAAATTAGCATGAAAATAATTTAAAGACTAGCATAATATATAGTTAATATGCATATATAATACATGCACAACTAGGCGTGTTGGGTTTACACAACTCAAATTTCTTTTCCTAAACGAATTAATTTATCCTATGTTTTATAAAGAAATAATAATTATAAAATGAATAAAAATACAAAATATGCATATTATTTTATGAGAGGATGAATTAATTTGTTAGAAAAAAGAAGTTTGAATTGCACAGATACTACATGCGCAATATACCTAGGTACGTATATGCTATCTACGCATACCAATCACTGTAATAATTTAATTTTTAAAAAAAATATACTGACTTTAAAAATATTTTATTTTACTGCGCTATATCCATTAATTTATGTAAATAATCTGACGGCTGCTGGTCTATAAATCCTACGTGGCGATTTGATAAGGTACAGGCCATGAAATAAATATTTGAGGATTCATAAATACAGTCGTATCTCTATTGAATCCAAGTATATGTACGGTGTCCTCTTACTCGCTGGGGTATTTTTTCAAACCAGCATAGGTGTTATATTTTTTTTTATTAACAAAAAAATATTTTAAAAAATATCATGAAAAATCGATATTGATATTTGTGGTAATTAAATAAACTGCAAATGAAAATCATGGTATTTAAAAAACCACAGTTCTTACATGCAATTTTTTAAAAAAACTTGTTAATAGAAATCACAGTTTTTTTTATTATGGTACTATTTTTTAAAATATTTTTTATTTGTGTTATTTTATAAAAAAATTAAAAAAACCATGTTAATTATTTTTAAAGAAAATTCTCCTCTTGGATACCATTTTAATGAAAATAGTTTGCTAATATACACGTACATGTACACACAGAGGAAGATCTCCAGACAGAGAATGAGAATCCCCTCCTGCCCTCTGGATGAGCATTTAAAAACAGGGCCCCAATGGTCTTTAATTTAGATCCCAGTCTTCTTATATTTACATTTGTTGTACACTTGTGGGGAAGATTTGCCATGAAAGCCAGGGCCTGTCAAAATTAATTTTCCTACAGTGTGCGTTGTGTTATGCAGTGTTCAAGAGCACCATCCCCAGAAAATCTTACATGCAACAGCGCATTCCTCTGTCTTTTTCTCTGGTTTTGATTTTGGAGCCAGTAAGAGCCTGATTGGGCCGGCATCAATTCTCACCTTTTCGATTTTTAATCCTAATTATCATAAACTGAAGGCCCCTTTTGTTTTAATTACTGTTTAATACTAAAATTATTCCTTGGACATCTTCACAGAAGCAGCAAACAAGAACATGCTGTTAGAGATTCATAGAATGGGAAGCACCATTACCAACCACCAAATCACAAAAGTATGCATGATTAAGCACTTCCCAGGAACAGAATAGAAAATCTTCTTGTCTGCCTGATAATGGGTTGCCACGTTTGTATAAACGAGGGAGTTTAGCTGGACAACAATGACTTGGGACAATCTTCGACAACCTGTGATCGGTGCCAAGTAGGCTATGATGTTAGTGGAAGCTTCACTAGAGTGGTGGGGGTTTGTGTAAAGCAGTAGCTAGGGGGCTTCAAAATTTGAGATTAGACTTCGGTTGTTACTTGGATTGTCTTGCCGTCAACTCCATTTAAGACTACTAGTTTAATATCCTTGAACACATAAACTAGCACCACACTACTTGATTGCTAAGAGCCTTGAAAGTTGAAACAATGAAAAACTTTTAAACTAAGCAAAAGGGAACTCAGACCCACCCAGACAGTGTCTCCCACATGCAGCATGTGGGATTGAGATTTGTCAATTTAGAGGGTTTAAATCAAGAAACTAATTTGTTCTGGCTAGCTACTAAACTAGCATAATGTATGGAGTTTGCACATAACCCTAGGAGATCGCGTGGGATAGTTAGAGTGAGTTGAAGGAGAGATTGGGACCCCTGATGTCCTAACAAGATCCAACATCTATGTAAACAAATATACCTCTCCCACTAGGGGGCTCCCAAAGCACAAAACTTTGCTTTAGCCCATGCATGAAAACGAGTTAATGCTTTAGAAGACATAGAATTAGAAGAAATAAAAAGCCTCGGATTAGCACAATTGCCTTGTTTCTGAGCCTCAAAATTACCATGGCAGACCAGCACATGGACCGGTAAAAAGCAGCAAACAGGGTTTTTTCTAGGAGATACATTGCTTCCAAAGCTAAACCCTATACATAAAATCTCCCAAACCCAAAAAAATCACACATAAATTAAACTTAAACAAACTCTTTTTATCTCTGTTTCTTCCGGTCACTAACTCTTTAATGTGAATAGAACACCAAATGTAGGAATTGGTACTGCCTTGGGTACATCATACATGTTAGAACAAATCAAACCCAACTTTACTGACCGAAGGCATGAAGAGTAGCTCCTTGCTGTTAATGCACAAAAACAGAAGCAACATATATATTTTTTTTTTTGGGTGTGACTTGGGTAATAGTAATGTGAGCAGGTGACTGAGTATAACTGGCTCTTGCCTTCACGTCCCAAAACCAGAAGCTTAATTGGCTGGTCCTCGAGTGTTTTTGGGGTCAGTAAAAAAAGATTAAAAAAGGCTAGAGAGGGAGGGGGTCTTAAGTCTTAACTCCCTAAAACACCTTACACTTTATTCTCTCTTCAAGATCGATGCTTTGCCTGTCTACCCAGAAGAACGAGTTTTTTTTTTTTTTTTTGCTTGTTACATTGAAGAGAAAAAACACTATATTTCTATCTCTGTCTCTCCCTACTCTCTACATTGTCTTGTTATACTATCAGAATCTCATAGTCTTTCTTCCACGCATCACTTCTCTCTCTCTCTCTCTCTCTCTCCTTGTTTCTTCTGTTGGTCGTTTCTGTTTTAATTGCTTCTCCTTCTCCTTCAGTTTCTATTTCTTTTCCTCTGGGGCTTGACATAGAAGAGAAAACTGGATTCTTATTCACTTTTGTGTATAAGATGCAGAGGAGCTGGGGCTTTTCTTGTTGACTCTTATGTTGTTTTCTCTTCATTAACCGAAGGAACAGAGCGTTGCCCTTTTTTCTCTTCTTCTCCTTTAAGAAATCACTGAACTTCTGTCTTTATTTGAAAAACAAGAGCTTGGACTTGTTCTTGGATTGTTCTTGGATTGTTCAAGAAAAATAAAATCTTGTTTCAAGATTCTTTGAATTTCTTGAGATTTTATTTTTTTCAACGTATACATTTTGTTCTACGCAAACCCAGAAATATAAAGCCACGGTTTAACAAAGAGGGACTTAAATTTTGCCGGTGTAGCAATATAATCTGGAGAGCTATATGAATTTGTGAAACAATGAGAGATGAGAACCCGAAAAAGAGCAAGGTTTGTGAAAATGCCAATAAGAAAATCCTTGAATCTTTTTCAATGCATTTGTGCTCTCTCTAATTGCCAACTTTGTGTGTGTGTTATTGGTGAAGCTTTCATGGCCTAAGACACTGGTCAAGAAGTGGTTCAATATCAAGAGCAAAGCTGAGGAATTTCAAGCTGATGATGTCCTTTATGGAGGTGATTATTGGTCTTTTATCTTATTATTGGATTTGGGGAATCTTGGCCCTTTCTGTCCAAGAAACTTGTTACTGAGTTGGATTTGGATTCTTCTAGACCCTGAATACTTAGCATTATTTCTATTCCTGCATCACTATCTGTTTTTTGCAATAAAAATGTTTTTGGATTAATGGGGTCCTGCTATTTCCATCTGCAGTTCAAGATCTGCCAATTTGTTCCTTTCCTCTACGAATTTCAAAAATGTTTTGGTTTTCTTCATATTAAAGAGTATTCATTTTTTGTGCTGTTTGAATATGTTTGATTGATGCATTTGGTAGTGGAAAGAGCACAGCTTTAACTACTTTATTGCATTTCTTTTTCAGGTGGTGGTGAGGATTGGAGGCGCAGCTTCTCAGAGAGAGAAGCATGCACCATCAAGAAAAGCAAAACAGGTTCAGTATCAGAAACCTCCCAGTATTGGTCTGGACCACGGCACTCTTTTAACTTCCAAAGTTTTGATTAAAGGAATAATGATAATTACTAGTGTGTTGTACCTTTTCATTTATCTTGCCCCTTTGTTTTTTCAAAAATTCTTCTCAAACCCACTCACTTTGAAGCGCAGAGAGATCGTCCAAGAGGCACTCTGATCGAGTTCAGCGAAGCAAAATAGACCTTGATGCTGCACAAGTTACAGATGTGAACCAATATAGGTATGGCCAATTCTTAACCATGGTGTTGCCTTGATTTGATTCCTGCTAGGATTTGGTTTTTATTGTGTTTCAATTACCATTGAGTGCAGGATATTTGTAGCAACATGGAATGTAGCTGGAAAATCTCCTCCAAGTCATTTGAACCTTGAGGATTGGCTTCACACTTCACCCCCTGCTGATATTTATGTTCTTGGGTTTGTAAAATAACCAATTCTTTTTTGTCCCATCTATTTAAGGCAACCAGCTTTGTTGTAACACTAAGCTAATCTATTTGATCTCACCGGTTCCAGGTTTCAAGAAATTGTGCCTTTGAATGCTGGAAATGTTTTGGGCACAGAAGACAATGGACCGGCCAAAAAATGGCTAGCTCTTATTAGAAAGACTCTAAATAGTCTTCCTGGCACCAGTTGTGGTTACCATACTCCTTCACCAATCTCTGATCCCATTGTAGAATTGGATGCAGACTTTGAGGGATCAACGAGGCAGAAAGCCTCATCATTCTTCCATCGCCGTTCCTTTCAGTCCCTGAGCCGCAGCATGAGAATGGATGGTGACATGGAGATGGCACAACCTAGACTTGATCGACGTTTTAGTGTCTGTGACAGGGTTATCTTTGGGAATAGACCAAGTGATTATGATCCTAATTTCAAATGGGGTTCCTCTGATGATGAGAACGGACCAGGGGATTCACCAGGTGCTACTCAATACGCACCTATTGAGTACAGTGGATCCTTGTCAATGGAGGATAGAGAAAGACAAACAGGTCAGTCAAGATACTGTTTGGTGGCCAGTAAACAAATGGTTGGGATATTTCTAACAGTATGGGTAAAGAGCGATCTCAGAGATGACATTCGCAACCTCAAAGTGTCTTGTGTGGGCAGAGGATTGATGGGATATCTTGGAAACAAGGTACATTTTCCTTCCTATGAATTTGAGAGCAAAATTGTGATGAACTAGGGGGCAAAAAAACATTCTTATTCTCTCGGGGTTTTCCAGGGCTCAATTTCAATTAGCATGTCATTGCACCAAACAAGCTTTTGCTTCATCTGTAGTCATTTGACATCTGGGCAGAAGGAGGGAGACGAGCTGCGAAGAAACTCTGACGTTATGGAGATCCTTAGGAAGACTAGGTTTCCTAGAGTTCATGATAGGGGAGACAAATACTCCCCTCAAACAATTTTAGAGCATGAGTAAGGCATTTTCTAAGACATTTCCTCTTTATTTTTTATCCAATAAACATACCGTGTCTCAATCTTCTTTGCCTTGGCAGTCGAATTATTTGGGTAGGTGATTTGAATTACCGGGTTGCCTTGTCTTATTATGCTGTGAAAACGCTTGTCGAGATGCACAACTGGAGAGCATTGTTAGAGAATGACCAGGCATGCACCTAAAATCTTAGATATTCTTCTGATGCATATACAATTATGTGCTGTTTTATTCCCTACTTGGAAAGGGTTTTGTGGTTCTTCGATGAGAGCTGCACAATCTAACCACATTTGATAATTCTTACTTTTCAGCTTCGGATAGAGCAGAGACGAGGGCGGGTCTTTGATGGATGGAGTGAAGGGAGGATTTATTTCCCTCCTACATACAAGTATTCCAATAACTCAGATAGATATGCAGGGGATGATAGGCACCTAAAGGAGAAACGTAGAACTCCTGCATGGTAATCTCCATTCCCCCCCTCTTCTTCAGAATATGGAAAAAAAGGGGAGAGAATTTTCATTCAGAGAAAATTGTGAAAAGACTTTATTTTTTGGTACGGAGAAAATTTAAACAAACTGTGTAACATCTTCATGGGACTATGTGAATGGAATATGCTTGAGTTTCATGACATACAAATAATCTGGCTATATACAAATGTAGGTGTGATCGTATACTGTGGTATGGAAAGGGCCTCCATCAGTTATCTTATGTACGTGGGGAGTCAAGGTTCTCAGATCACAGACCAGTTTATGGTGTATTTTTGGCTGAGGTTGAATCCATAAATCGTGGCCGAATCAAGAGAAGCACGAGTTGTTCCAATTCTAGAATTGAGGTAGAAGAGCTGTTGCCATACTCACATGGATACACCGAACTCAGTTTCTTTTGAGGATGGATACGCAAATCACCAACATTGCTTGCTAGTGTGTTCAAGTAAAACAGGGTTGACTGCACTGTGTCCCAGGTAACCTGACACAACCAATTGGTATCTAGCTTATTCTCGCAGATTCACCTTCTTTTTTTGCTGGGCTGCGTGTCCATACTAGCTAGATGTTTGTATAACCTTAATGATGTCCTCAGTTAGCCAGGTAAGTTCTTGTCATATATGTTGTCATAATTTCTTGTCTTGTCCTCATGAAAAGAATGCAAAGCTTCTGATATTAACTTGAAAACGCGTGATTATTAGGGGACTCTATGCCATCTTCCTATTTACAACTTTGAAGTATTAAAGTTAGCGTCTCTAGCTAGGGAAAACTGAATGCTGACATTTTTCCTATAAAAATATGGATTAGTTGAACTCAACCAAGATGAATAGAGTATATACCGTGCATAACTTTTGAAAGCACTTTTGCAGACCTTGTCTTCTTTTGGACTACAGTTTTTGGTTGAAAACGCCCTCTTGCTTCTTGTTATTCTTATTAATGATTCGGTCTCTTATTTTGCTGTAGGTGGGCGCTGCTCTACTATTTGACTCCACCTCAGCAGTGATGGAGACATTTTGTTGCATACAACCCAAATGGAGGTTGGTCCTTCACTTTGAGTTTGATTATACATCTTGTTCCTCAACTTATTAGTCTAATTCTCTGCATGCCTTTTTCCTCATGTCAATAGGCGCGAATTTTGTATATATTGTCGAAAACCTCCATCACCACTAAATGTCCTAATTGGAAAATGCAACCATTGCTAGCTCAAAACAATATATTGTGCTTCTTATCATATTATAAGGTAAACAAAAGCTAATCTGTTAATGATTTGGTACTCTATTTTATTAATATTTTGTACACCACCCAGACTTTGAACTTCAAAATAGAACTAGAAACATCTCGAGTACTTGAGTAATTTTTCCTTACAATTTTTGCAGGAGCACAGAGCACTTGCTGTGTCCAGGAGCTGTTTAGAGGTCTAATTTGCTGACAATTCTTTAATTAAAAAGAAAAGAGAGCATAAATGAAATCAAGGGAAATATCTGACACCAAAAGATAGGAGAATGAACAGTCGTTTGTTAATGTTTTTTTTTTTTTAATCTTTCCATCTTGCTTTCTATACTACTTCGGAGAGATGGTAAAAAGAAGTGGGAATGTGATGCATGCTCATTGCAAATGTGCTAAAAAGAGAGGTATAACTTCCGAGTTATATGAAGCTTCCTTTTCTGTTGCTGCTAATGATTTTACTGAAAAAGAAAAGTAACTCGCTCTGATCATCTCATTGTTACTTTATCTTTCCCCTCATCACTAGCTGAAAATTAAACAGGACAATGAAATGAAAGAGAGTAGAAAAGCACAGGCTTTGTGCTTTCTTATAGGCATGTCAGGTTGGTTATCAGTAAGTCATCATCATGTACGCAGGTTTTAACTTTACTATTTTCTCTGGACAAAATCGCCCCTGTCAATCCCCAACATGACAATGCAAATAAGTAGTGGTCCTCCCTTCTCCCTGTCTTACTTTGTATGGACAGTATTGCCCCTATCAATCTCCAACACGACAAGGCTAACAAGCAGTGCTCCCTGTTTTGCTTTCAAGAGCTTATGCTCTAGCTATAGGTGTAGTAGTCACTTGGAAGTGGGGGATGTATCTTACTCAAGTTAGGACTCAAATCTGATGCGTTGGTAACTAATCTTCACTGGATTGCCAGAAGTTGGTGCAGCTTACTGGTCGGTCTGTCCTAGATTGCCAGAAGCAAGAAATTTATGGAACTGATGTTATGTGATAACTCCAGTTTCCAAAACGCAGACCCTCACGCATTATCAGGCAACACTTTGTTCAATTAAACCAAACACAAATAAGGTGCAGTATCGTGATGTCTTTGGACCTACAATGCCAATCCTTGTTACATTCCACCTACCAGTATGAGCAGAGGACCAAGGTGCCACTGCCCATGTTTCTTCTTTTGATCCTCCAAAAATGCCCACATCGAAGCCTACTCTATCAAAATTTTAGCCCAATCACCAAGAATTAGCTAATCCAAGTCATCGAATATTCCCTGCAATTACTTTTAATGATTTTTGCGTGCATGAACGAGGGGGGGAAACCATATTCTTCAATGTTTTTATTATTTTATTTTATACAATCAGGAAGAGCGAGCGAGTTTTTGAAATGGTCGACTGGCATAGCCGCATAGGTCACTTCAAATCGAGGAATAGCACATCAAAAGCAATGATAACTCGAGTTGTTTTTCTGATGCAGCTAGCACGGTGATTTTCTTGGGTTAAAAGTTAAATAAAGGAATGCACAGAACCAAAGGGTCTTTTGATTTTTGTTCTTAGGACATGTCACCGTCTCTCTATCCCACGCTGTTTTCTGTGCCCACTTCCCTTTCCTTTTCTCATCCCATTCTCGATCTCGGAGCGTTGCTTTCCCTCTTCCCGTCCTTAGCTTAACTATATCGGAACCATCTGTGCTCCATTGGCACTCCCATCTAGCTATCGTTGCTGATGGCGATTCCATTACTTTTTTAATACTGTTATCACCTTTTTTTAAGATGTTGAGGACGATAAGATCCAAAAATGTTAACAGAAGGTCCCAAATCTATCTGTAAGAGCAAAGAGGAAAAAGATGAATTTTCAATCGAGGGTTTCTTTTCCAGATACTGTCTACTATTGGGTTGACGGGCGAGGGAGCATGAAAAGGGTGTTTTCGTGTGCATGGGGACAGAACATACGTGGCAAAATGTGAGGCGTCATAGTATAGTGCGGCACATAGACTAGAACGTAGCCCAACATTTTCTGCCATGTGGCGTCTGCAATTCTTACAAGGACGGTCTGCTTGGAATAATAAACTATCTGTACGTAAAGATTCTCTGCTTCAGTTTTCGTGCTTCCTTTTTGTATTTTTTAGTGGGTTTGCCTTTCTTCTTCCAACAGCATCTCTGTTTAGTGTTTTGATAATAATGATTTGCCAATTACAATCAAGACGAGATATCCATGGTTTTCTTTAATGAAGCCATACAATTTTTTAATTATAATTTCATGTGGGTGGATTATTCATATAGGTTGGACTCCATTTATAGCCCGCCGGCATCATGCGACCGCGGGCTGATTAATATTTTTTTAATTCTTCTAAACAAAATATTAAAATTATACTCTTTTGATGTCATTTGATCAATTTAATAAATTCAAAAATAATTCAAGTGATTATTAAAAAAATAGTCTCACTCATAAAAGTTCAAATAATATTTTTTAATAAAATATATTGAAATGATAACATGTTAGCTTGACTTATAAAAGTTAAAGACAATATTTTTTTAATAAAATATATTGAAATGATAATATATTGTATTAATCTTAGTCAATCCAAGTTAACTTATCAGATCCATTTGTAAACTTGTTGGTAAACTGTTCACTTCTCTCTGACATTGTTCATTATGTCAATTACAAAGAATATCACTGACATGTTAATTCCATTAGTATTTTTTAGAGAGCTCTGAAACTGTTCACTTTTTAGAGAGCTTGATTTATTTATTTTTTGCGGTTGTTTATTTTTTTTGTGTTACTTATTTATTGTAAATTTGTTTGAGTTGATTTTCTTCTTCTTTTTTCCAAGCAACTCAATTCTTGAGTATTATGGAGTGTTTCTTTATATTAATTTAATTATTTTCCACTTTTGTTAAATAGATTTTTTAAAATATTTTTAAATAATTACTGACGATATTACTAATGGATTAAGTCTGATGTTGGTATGTTCCAAATAATTGAAAAGAAATAATTACTATAAATATCAATGTGCCACTGTTTTATTACCGACAAAATTGCATATAATATTTCTGTCGGTTATATGGTAAAATTCATGAGGGTAATACCGATAGACTGAAGCTGATAAAAAAAAATTGACGTACTTTTTTCGTTAGTAAATTCATTAGTAATTTTACCACGGATGGACTAATTGATATACCAAAGAATAAATATTATCTGTATTTGTAAGAATTCTGGTACTGAACATTTGAGATTACATAAATTAATTAATGATAACATGATTAGTAAGCATTTGAATTACAATGTAGGTTGCTGCACAAATGTCTCGAGAATAGGATCCCAAAGGTGATGAGATTGCAGCACTATACAGAGAAAGTACTTATCATGTGATCTAGATTTAAAACGACATGTTTGGACGTTTTCGGGTTCATTTAAGAGAATCCCATAAAGCCTGGATCCGGACAGACATGACATTTGCCAAGCTTTTTTTTTTTTTTTTTCTGGTTTTAATTTTTAATTTTCCTTATTTCCAGAGATATTATTATAATATCAACCCGTGCTTGCATGCTTGCCGGACCATCCAACATGTTGTTATGCACTAGTAATAATACATACACTCACTGGCTCACTGCCTCTTCTAGATTTAAATTTTATTTGTTAATTTAATGTAGTTATGGAAAAAGGATAACCTTGAAGTTTAAAAAATGTTCATATATAAACCGGTGACGTTTTAAATCCACGAAAGCATATGAGCTTCCAAGCTGGAGGTGAGTTGACTCATGGTGATGTACTAGAATGTGTTTAAAAGAGCGGTGAACCTGTGAACAAATCTCCTTTGTTTTTATTTTTTTTTAATATTAAATTGATGTTTATAAATAAAATAACATTTTTTCAGATCAATATATTTGTAAAGTTTAGAGGTATGTTTCTTCAAATCAACGTATTTATAGAGTTTAAATGCATACTTTTCAGACTAATATTTGTGTAGAGTTTAAAAAAAAACTCTTCATTCAAATTATTTGAACAATTTGGCAGGACGTGTCATGCATAATTATTAGATTAATTAATTCTAAAAATTTAATTAATCATCTCAAATTAATGAATTTCAAAAATAATAATAAATGTATTTATGTTATATAATGTCAAATGCCATTATAGTCCGTTTTTAAAAAACAAAACACGACAAATTCCATGAAATGGAATTTAAATGGATGAAATGGCAGTTACACAACTACTATTTAGAAGCAGTTATTTTTTTATTTTAAAAAAATTAGAAACAAAAAATTTATTATACAATCAATATAGTAAAAAGTTAATGTCTTTGTCTTCAGCAATGCAAATCTGACAAATGTTTTTAGAATCCTTCTTTTAAATAATACATGGTACAATCATCGATACAAACAAAGAACTATCATGTATTCATATGTATCAGGGGGGAAAATGTTTGTACAGTAATAGATGTATTGCATAAAATCTAACAAAAAACACATTTTAAAACCATGCTTTGATACCATTGTAGATTTTTAATGGAAACTTACTGGTGATTTGAAAATTCACTTTTTTATTTCTAGATCAATTGCTTCAGTGCTACTACGATTACTAGAACCATATATATATTCTACAGTACAAACATATTTATAAATCTTGTCGAGTTAATTTAGAGAATAAAAAACGAGAGAAAAGAAAAGGAGAACCATTATATTTCAAAGTAAAAAACTTACATCTTAATATGAGTTATGTCATTATATATATAGAGAGAGAGAGAGAGAGAAAGAGAGAGGAAGGAATTTTTTTTAATTTTTTTTTAAAAAAAACTCTTCTAAATATTTAGATCATGCTCATCTTTTATGAAGGATCAAGTCCAATAACCAACATCTTTGATGAGTTGCGTGGACTCTATATA
>Ga0307518_10001859_pt1 | contig 15610 bp, 5 predicted proteins | sample 25_EM_MG_FD_203889 | JGI IMG/M metagenome (GOLD analysis project Ga0307518, IMG submission 203889) | Populus trichocarpa ectomycorrhiza microbial communities from riparian zone in the Pacific Northwest, United States - 25_EM | ecosystem: Host-associated > Plants > Roots > Unclassified | place...
TATATATATATTCTTACATCGACTCTCCTTAGATTGCACGTACTCGGATATTTTCATAGTATTTTGTAATCTTTTCTGCATGCTTTGTCCATCGACTAATTATATACATCGAGATGGAATTTGAAAAATGCCTAAGCTATGGAGCACAGGCACACACTACATGTCTACAGATGATCCCCTTGTACTGAGAAGAACGACATAGACAACTCGGCTCCTCGTCTTTCTCGTCCCAAACAACCACAAAGTCTTCTTTCAAAGTAAAATCTTGAACCTTAAATATCTATCGAGATTGTGCCTTCACCTTTTACTTTCAAGGAATAACATCAAGAACTTCAGCTTGGAACTTCTTGAAGATCTCGAAAGTAAGTATTGATTGTTGACGATTGTTTTTCAAATGGCGATGGAGACATCAAAGATGGTTTCCCTACTCCATGTGTTAAAATCGGCAAGAGCTTCTTCTTTTTCTCTATCCATTACTTAAGCTTCCTTGTGCGCTTCTCTGCAAACTCTTTCATTGTAGTTTTCTTCTTCACGTACTTCTCAAAAAAAATATTTTATGCTTGCCATCGTCACACAAGGACTGAATCCAGGCATTATCAATGGGATCATAACCTTTCACCATTTTCCATCAACAATCCTCAATTTTAGTTGGTTAGTTTTTTTAATCAAACCGAAAATACTCCCCCTTTTACTATTGATTTTAATTGGTTTAAACCATCTCTCCATCTCCAGGATCGATGACTAAATATCTTAATTGAACACATTAAAAAATAAATTAAAAAATCAAGCTTGTTATACAGTATAATTTTGCTCTTAATTTTTACATCTTATCTAATTTTTATATTTTAAAAAATAATTGATTAACTTGTCAAATTCATAGCCCGAATTATAAACTCAAATAAATTTAGTAAATTTTATTTTTTTGTAAGCTATGATTTATTTATTTAACATCGATCTATTTTTTCTAGCAAAACAAATATTAAAAACACCTTAATATAACTCATCTCATCATTGAAACCCAATGTCATTAAAATTGACCTTTTTGTTGTTAGAATGTGGTTTATCGAGAACTTTTACTCTTTTTCATTATTTTCTAGCAACCTTTTCTTTCTTTTTAAACTTAGAAATTGAAAAGAAAAAAAAATAAAGTTTTGAATCAAAATATAAAAATTTCAAACCAAAAGAACTAAAATAAAAGTGAAATAATTATGAAGGAAAAATAATTCCAAAAAGGCTACTGATGAACAACAACTAAAAAATTCCTTTCTTTTTGCCTCACTAATTTCCTCAAGATTTTAATTTTTTTCAAGCAATAAAATTGATATTTTTTAAAAAAATAAGCACTAACCCAATGTAAGCTTTTTCTTATTTATTTATTATTTATTGAGACAGCATGCTTCCTTTCTTTTTGGAAGATTTTTTTTCTTAGATACTTCAATTTTGTAAAATCTGAAAATAAAGAAGACAGCAAACTAATTTTTTACCCAAAATACTTTGAAAATATCTTAGACATCTTAATAAACTTATTTATGTCTTCAAAAAACTATCCTAAAACTCGAGATCAACCCGGAACAAAAAATTTTCTGGAACTCATTTTTGTTTTTTAAGCAATTTTAAAGTAAAAAACACCTAAGTTGAAATTTCCTCATCAAATAGAACCATTTGACACCAGAATCAACCATTTTAGTAATCAAAATCAATATCAACAATAATTTTCTCTCTATCATTGGAATTCGACAACTTTCTCTTTCCTCTCTCAAACCAAGCATTAAAAAATAAATTAACCATAATTTTTTTGAAACTTTAAAAATTAGAGGGACCCAATTGTTATAATTCATAAAGAATGAGGACTAAGTTGTACATTTTGCAAAAAAAAATTAAAACACCACTCATCTCCTCTGCATGTTTCATTTTAGTCCTCTTTCCTTCAATTGCACCCTTCCTTGACAATTGTAGCTAAATTAGGTCCTTAAAAGGCAAAATAAAAAAAATATTCATAGGCATGGTAAATCCATAATGCAAATGAGTATGAGTTTACAGTGCATGAAAGAACAATAATCCCAGACCTTTTAGTGTTTTAGGGGTGTTTGAGTGTGGTTGCGGTTGCGGTTGCGGTTGTTTTTCAAACTGTTTTTCATTGAAAAATACATCAAAATAATAGTTTTTTTATTTTTTAAAAATTATTTTTTGACATCATCTCAACAAAATGATCTGAAAACACCAAAAAAATATTAATTTGAAGCAAAGAAAAAAATAAATAAAATTTAATTTTTTTAAAAACAATGAGGAGGAGGAGGTGGTGATAGAGAATTTGGCAGACCCCTCAAAATATTTTGATAAAAATACAACTTGGTCCCTGTATTTTTTATTTTTTATTTTTGGATTTTAGTAAGTAAAAACCCTAGAAGTGCATAGCTTTCTTTCTTTCTTGGACCCGATTGCAAATAGGTATAACATCATTGCTGAACAAATGTTGATAGCCTACACTAACCAAAATTATTATTTTTTAATCATATAGTTTATATTGTTTTCGCTTTGAATCTTACCATGATTTATAAACCATCTTTCTCGATCATTTAAATTGTCTCAATTATAATTTTTTCCCCAATTTTCAACTATGAAAAAAAGAATAATACGATTAAATTGCAACATTTTGATTTTGTGTTTATAATAAGATTCAAATTGGAGTTTTTAGGATCAAAGTATGGTAATAGAACAAATTAAATAAAGATACGACTATTATTATTATTCCGTGAAGATACTTTTTTTTTTTTTTGGAAACAAGATAAAAACCATGTTACATACAAAAAAGAGAGAAATTATTCTCTTGTTGTAATAACATGAGATGCTTTTAATTGTCCAAAAATGAGACTGGGCTGCTTTTCAATCATATGGGCTTAGTTTTCATGTTGCTTTTCTGCAGTTTCTAGGCTTTGTGCTTTATGTATCTCATGGTTTCGGCCCATTTTCACTTACCAAGTTTTAAAGTTTTATTTTTCCAGATTAAAAAAAAAAAAGAAGCTCTGGCGTGTTTTTGTTAGATAAATCGTTGAAAATAAGTCTTCCAATCTTTTATTTTTTTTATTATTAGGTTTTAATATTTTAGTTTTTAATAACAAATGAAACTTATATTATTTTAACCTCAAAATAGAATACGTATGGCAATGAATTTATACCTTAATCGGCGTTTAATTTCACATGAACCTCTCATAATAATATCTTTGATTTTTCTATACAGTCTTCTCCTTAGCTATGAACAAATTGTTTTAATGCCATAAAAAAAGTTTATTTATTTTATATTCTTACGAGCATTTTAGTCTTGACGTTGACCTCAGTTCGTTTTAGATCCCATCATAGATATTATAATAATTTGTATTTGTCCTCTAGCTATGGAAAGTAGCGTTTGGTCCATGGAACCTGCATACTGTTTTTATGTCGATTTTGGACTCTGTTGAAACCGTAAATAGTGCACAAGAATCCTCGTATGCGAGGTTAAGTTTATGTTTGATAATGAGATAAATGGTTTTTTTAAAAAAATATTTTTAAATTAAAAATATATTAAAATAATTTTTTTATTTTATTTTTTGTATTAACAAACATATTAAGATTATTAAAAAGTATTTATAAAATCATTAAATAAAAAACAATTTAAAATACACTTTGAAAAGCTGATTAAACTATGTTATCGAATTAATAAAACATAAATATACTATTGTTTTTTTGTACGATTTAAAAAAATCTATAAATTAAACCTTTTTAAATTCAAGTTTTTACTATTATTTAAGATGAAAAGCAAATTTAAGCACTGAAAAATTAAATAACTTTTAAAATTATAAAAAGTTCTAAAACATTATCAAAAGAAATCTAAAGCTAAAGAAATTTTTCTTTTAAAAAAGATGTCGGTTTACTTAAAGAGGGAAAAGGTGGTAGCTTGCTTCGTAGCAATGAAAAGAAGAGAGTGAAGCAATCGATGTGGGAAAAGATTAGTACTGCTGCTTCCTTCAACTCAAAGTATTGGTGAGTTCAAGGACGAGATGATTTATTGGAGATCCAAAAGGCTTGACGCAGAAAGAGGTAACTTTTTAATGATTTTATGGACCGATCATCACTTATTTAATTTTCTGATCATCACTTTAAATAAAATAATTTCTCTCAATATATAATCAATGTTCTGTGAAGCCCTAATTGGCAAACAAAATGTATAAAGTTTTTCTTTTTTGTTGAAAATAATTAAAAACCATGACCATATGGCATAAGCCATGCATGAGGCTCCTCCACAAAACCATGCTCTTCAAGATTGGTCAATATTTGTGTTCCCAATGGCTCTAGTCACAGCTCATGGCCAGGTCTGCCGACAACGGTTTTGGCTACAAATTCTTATAAGCTGTATTCAAAGGATCTCAATGGCCGGCATTCTTAAGATCCATGCATGCACTACGTACGTCTCTAAAAAATCATAGTTTTTTATTAGCTAATGTTTTTAAGAAGGGTTTTTTTAGTGATACCAATATAAAAGTATAGTACGTATCGATTATTCAAATATTTTTAAATAAATGATTGAGATGTATTCTTTTGCGCAAATCTTTTCAGATCCCACCATATATGATTATTATAATAATTTGTGTTTGTCATCTGGCCATTGAAAGATTATTTGAGCCATGAAAGATACAAACAACTATGTTGAGATTCCATGCTTATGTAAGGCTTAACCAAGACGATAAGTAGGTGGTTGGCATGGTAGCTAGGGTTTCCAAAAGTTGAAAGCACAAAATAAAGCCATTTAGGTATGGGCGAAGCTTCCTTCCACTCGAAGCTACTGGTAGGCAAGTTCATGAGATGGGCCTTCATCCCTTTAAATTTCTATTTATTTTATCATTTCATTCTATTTCAATGATGACTGCCACCTACCATATAATATGTTTTAAGAGTATTTTTTTTAATTAAAAATATATTAAAAAAATAATATCAGCATATTAAAACTATAAAAAAAACATTTAAAAACATTAATCTAATGTTTTTTTCAAATTAAAAAATACTTTAAAAAGAAAAAAGACGTGTGAAATTCACTTTAATGTACTGTAAAATGATCAAACATCTTACTTTTTTTTACATATAAAGCTAGCATGAGTAGATATTCAAGTAAAATAAAGTAGATGAGAGTGCCATAAAAAAAATAAAAAAAAATTAAGTCAAAATTAGCATCATTCATAAAGTTTGGTGGCTCCAATGGGTTACAAAGCTCAATTTCTGTGTCGAGACTGGTTAGTAAAGCAAAAAAATACCTTTGTTTTTTTTTTTGGGTGAAATAAGAAAAGGGCATCCTTTGTCACGTCAATCTCCCTTTATTAGTTAGAAAAGTACATTTTTCTGATAGTAAAAACCACGTTAAAATTTCTTTTTCTTTTTACGCCACTTATTTTTGTAAAAGTGCTTTTGCATTTGTCATGTTTTTTTATATCTAAATCTTTAAATTAAAAAATAATTTGGTATTATTTTAATTTATATTAAAAATGATAATAACTTGATAAATTTAAATGAATCATTAAATTTAATGACATAACTATAATAATAATGTATATAATGATAGTTGATCTAAAACCTGATTCAATTCAAGTTTTATTTTTAATTAGAGTGAATGTTGAATTGATTATTGAGACTCAGGTTGGTTAATTACTTAGATTTTTTAAAATTTTTATTTTAAAAAATATTATTTAAGATTTTTTACCCAAAATAATATTATTTTATAATATATATGAATTGACTCACTGGGCTGTGAATTGATATAACAAACTTGCATTTCAGATTCTAAATCAGATCTGAGCACAAAACACTTATTTAAAACGTGAGAGAATAGGAATCCCATATTTTTCATTGTGAATTACACAAGAATTTCACTCTTTTAATCATTAATATTAGTGTTTAGAGAGCAACTAATATAAATTTCGTAGTCGACAACTTTACATAATCTCATATATCAACAAATCACGAGAAGGAAGGGAACTGCTCAATTCAATGATTCTGTGATATTCATGGGAGAATTCTTATCGCCAAGTACAATGGTGGGATCATGACAGTCCACATTCCATTATCTAGATGGATCGTGCATGACCTAAATTTCTGACAGCGAAGCGTCATAATGTTTACAAACAGAAGCCATCGATCAGTTACTGTCAGAAATTAAAGAAAGCAAATAGAAAATGAAGGCAAAGGAGATGCTGAGATGCACTATCACTATATATACAAATAGCAATGATTATGGAAGCTTTAAAATCCCTTATATTAATTTATTAAAAATCTTAACATCTCTTGTAATAAAAGATTGTTCCCACATGATCACCAACCTTATTCTATCACATAAAATCTTTATAACGAAGGAAGAAGACCCAATATGCAGCCAAAACTGACCCCAACATTTCAACATAGACAACTAGCTAGCTAGACAAGGTTATGACATGAGCATAAGTAATGCAATTGTTTAATTTGATCAGATCGACACCATACTACTGACCAAATGCTTAAAGCAATATCGACATTCTAGATGCTTTCACATGATTGTGCATGACGAGGGATTATCTTCACAGACATATTCACATCTGCACACATAGTAACCGCTTCTTTGGCAACCACAGCCGCCGCCGCTGCCAGCCCAACTATCATACACTGGCCTTCCATAAGCTTCATAACATGGGGGTGCTGGCCTAGCATTGTCATGATAACACGGGCCTCCACTAATCCCATGGTAGCATTCAGCACAACATGTCCTTGGGTGGACTGGTTCCGGAGCTTTAGGTGGTGGTGGTCGTGTCGGGTTTGGAGCTGGGATTGGGGCGGGTGCTGGCCTCCTATAGTCATGATAACACGGGCCTCCACTAATCCCATGGTAGCATTCATCACAACATGTCCTTGGGTGGACTGGTTCCGGAGCTTTAGGTGGTGGTGCCGGGTTTGGAGCTGGGATTAGGAAGGGTGCTGGCCTCCTATAGTCATGATAACATGGGCCTCCACTAATCCCATGGTAGCATTCAGCACAACATGTCCTTCGGGGGACTGGTGCCGGTTTCTCTGGTTCTTTGGGTTTCTCTGGTTCTTTAGGTTTCTCCGGTTCTTTGGGTTTCTCTGGTTCTTTGGGCTTCTCCGGTTCTTTGGGATTCTCCGGTTGCTTAGGCTTTTCAGGTTCTTTCGGCTTCTCCGGTTCTTTAGGTTTAGATGGTGGTGCTTTGGGTTTCTCTGGAACCTTGATCTCAATGCTCTGGACAGCTTCACCTCCTTTACAGATTATCTTTTCCTTGATCTTTTCAGGACTGCAACATACCACAGTGATGGTCACTGTGCCTGCCTTCTTGTCATATATCTGGTTCTGAATTTCTCTTGTTCACAATCCACAAAAACAACTTAGCCACTTTCCTTTCATCTTAAAACAGCTCAAACTAAGTTATTATACATGGAGAAGGAGGCACTCACGAGGGATTCTACACAGTACTTTCTTGATTTTCTTGTGGCATTTCTCACATTCAAGGTCAACCTTGATCACCATTATTGTGACTTTCTGCAATACGAGCACATAAAAACAAGGACATTCTAAGCCAAGAAGAATATTGAAAGGACTGGAACACTTTCTGACATGGAAGGATATTGATCAGTAAAGATAATGAACAAGAAGATGAGGTCCATAGGGCCAAAAACAAGGACCACAACACATAAAAAGAAGAAAAACCCAGATGAATGGACTAAATAAAAGATAAATCTAAACCAATAAAAGAAGAAGAAGGAAAATGTATCAAAATCTCCACATCCATCCATGCACATACCTTTTCAGCCATGGTTTTGTCGAAGCTTTGATCTGGACCTGATGAGATGATAGAATTGAGAGCAGAGTGAAGGAACAGAGACCAGAGGGTGAGAGGGAGATAGAGGCTTATAAAATTAAGATTGATCACAACTTAAGTAGTAGAAGTGTGAGACCAAAGTTTAAATACCGTGCATCTAGAGGCCAATAAGAAGAGAACACGTGGGATTGGGTGTTGAGCTTGACGTCATATTGTCGTTTTCTTTTTTATTGCTGACCCTCCAAACCTGCGTATGCAAGCGCTGGCTTTGATGGACACATCTCACCTTCAATTTTGTTAATCATTTCGAAGGCTGTTGTGCATCCTACGGTGCATTAGTTCAGTCATGTCAATAAATGAGCCATGCAAACCCCATGACAACCGTACACGTGTCCCAAAAAAATTCACCATAAAAAATTAAAAATCTTCAATTAATATTTCCATATCTCATGTTAAAAGAATTTAGCCGGTGTTTGATTGTTGTTTCCTGATAAAAACATAGAAAACTTGAACTATAAATTTATTTTAAAATTATTACAAAATTTTTTTTTATTTTATATTCTTATTTTTATCCTCCGTTCTACACTAACAACACATAATTTGAAGAGGTATAATTCTAATTAACGAGCTCCTCTCTGTTTCAAAATTTGAATTTATAAAGTAACACAAGAACACATATCTCTTTAACAACTTGTCCAAATTCGATTAATTTTTTATGATACATGTAAGGTAATTAGTTTTATTTTTTAATAAAAAGATAATTAGAAAAAAAATAATTAATAAGTTGAGATATTTGTATTACTCTCTCTTGTATTTATATTTTTTCTAAAAGTACATCTTATAAAATAATTAATCAATTATTACTAATTCCTATCATCACCATGGAATACTTCATATAATCTAAACGACAAAAATCTGTATAATTATATATATAATGATATGAAAACCAGAAATTAGAAACCCAAGTCGTTAAGCAAGTAGCTCACCGTTTTATCTCATCACTTTAACCATAAAGGTGCTAGGACATAAAGAAGAAAGTTAACAAATTGTGGGCCCAGAAGTTGCGTCCATGAGTGCCGACTTTGAAAGCTGAGGCAGGTTTAACTAATCGTTTGAAATTACGGTCAACTGTATTTTTTAAAATTTTAATTTTTTAATATATATATATATATTTGATTGTTTTGATATACTGGTACAAGAATAAATCTTGAAAAATAAAAATTATATGTTTTATTTTAATATATTTTCAATAATGTTAGTGTTTAGAGAGCAACTAATATAAATTTCGTAGTCGGCAACTTTACATAATCTCATATCAACAAATCAGGAGAAGGAAGGGAACTGCTCATTCATGGTAGAATTCTTATCGCCAAGTACGATGATGGGATCATGACAGTCCACATTCCATTATCTAGATGGATCATGCATGACCTAAATTTCTGACAGCGAAGCTTCATAACGTTTACAAAACAAAAACCATCGACCAGTTACTGTCAGAAATTAAAGAAAGCAAATGGAAAGTGAATGGAAGGGAGATGCTGAGATGCACCATCACTGTATATACAAATAGCAATGATTATGGAAGCTTTAAAATCTCCCTTATATTAATTTATTAAAAATCTTAACATCTCTTGTAATAAAATATTGTGCCCACATCACCAACCTTATTGTATCACATAAAATCTCTATAACGAAGGAAGAAGACCCAATATGCAGCCGAAACTGACTAGCTAGACAAGGTTATGACATGAGCATGAGTAATGCTATTGTTTAATTTGATCATATCGACACGATACTACTGTCCAAATCCAGTGATTTTTTGTGGAAATCGGCTTAAGGCAATATCGACATTCTAGATGCTTTCACATGATTGTGCATGACGAGGGATTATCTTCACAGACATATTCACATCTGCACACATAGTAACCGCTTCTTTGGCAACCACAGCCGCCGCCGCCGCCGCCGCCGCCACCCCAATTATCATACACTGGCCTTCCATAAGCTTCATAACTCGGGGGTGCTGGCCTACCATAGTCATGATAACATGGGCCTCCACTAATCCCATCGTAGCATTCAGCACAACATGTCCTTGGGTGGACTGGTTCCGGAGCTTTAGGAGGTGGTGGTGCCGGGTTTGGAGCTGGGTTTGGAGCTGGGGGTGGAGCTGGGTTTGGGGCCGGTTCTTTGGGTTTTGGTGGTTCAACAATAAGCGCTTTAGGCTTCTCCGGTTCTTTGGGTTTCTCCGGTTCTTTGGGCTTCTCTGGTTCTTTGGGTTTCTCCGGTTCTTTGGGCTTCTCTGGTTGCTTAGGCTTCTCAGGTTCTTTCGGCTTCTCCGGTTCTTTGGGTTTCTCTGGTGCTGCTTTGGGATTCTCTGGTGCTTTGGGTTTCTCTGGAACCTTGATCTCAATGCTCTTGACAGCTTCACCTCCTTTGCAGACTATCTTTTCCTTGATCTTTTCAGGACTGCAACATACCACAGTGATGGTCACTGTGCCTGCCTTATTGTCATATGTCTGGTTCTGAATTTCTCTTGTTCACAATCCACAAAAATTAACAACTTAGCCACTTTCCTTTCATCTTGAAACAGCTCAAACTAAGTTATAATACATGGAGAAGGAGGCACTCACGAGGGATTCTACACAGTATTTTCTTGATTTTCTTGTGGCATTTTTCACATTCAAGGTCAACCTTCATCACCATTATTGTGACTTTCTGCAATAGGAGCACATAAAAACAAGGACAAAATTTCTAAGCCAGGAAGAATATTGAAAGGACTGGAACACTTTCTAACATGGAAGGATATTGATCAGTAAAGATAATGAAAAAGAAGATGAGGTCCGTAGGGCCAAAAACAAGGACCACCGCATAAAAAGAATAAAAACCCAGACGAATGGGCTAAATAAAAGATAAATCGAAACCAAGAAAAGAAGAAGAAGGAAATATATCAAAATCTCCACATCCATCCATGCACATACCTTTTCAGCCATGGTTTTGTCCAAGCCTTGATCTGAACCTGATGAGATGATAGAATTGAGAGCAGAGTGAAGGAACGGACCAGAGGGTCAGAGGGAGATTGAGATACGAAAAAGAGGCTTATAAAATGAAGATTGATCACAACTTAAGTAGTAGAAGTGTGGGGACATAGTTTAAATACCGCGCATCTAGTAGGCAATAAGAAGAGAACACGTGGCATTGGGTGTTGAGCTTGACGTAATATTGTCGTTTCATTTTTAATTGCTGACCCTCCGATCATGCACATGCATGTGCTGGCTTTGATGGACACATCTCACCTTCAATTTGTTAATCATTTCGAAGGTTGCAGTGCATCCTACGGCGCATTAGTTTAGTCATGTCAATAAATGAGCCATGCAACCCCCATGACAACCGTACACGTGTCCCCAAAAAACTCCCCATAAAAAATTAAAAAATCTTCAATTAATATTTCCATATCTCATGTGTAAAAGAATTTAGAAAACATGAATTATTGTATTTATTATTTTACCATGAATATGAAAAATGAGAAATTAGAAACCCAAGTCGTAAAGCAAGTAGCTCATCGTTTTATCTTATCCCTATGTGTGGATATAAAGAAGAAAGTTAACAAATTGTGGGCCCAGAAGTTGCGTCCATGATTGCCAACTTTGAAAGCTGAGGCAGGTTTAACTAACCGTTTGAAATTGCGTTCAACTGCATTTTAAAAAAAAAAAAAAAATTTAAATTTTTTTTTTATATATCTTTAGATTATTTTACGATGGCATGAAGAATAAATTAAAAAAAAAACTTCAAAAAACAATCACAGCGAAATCATTATTGCTTTCCAGAATTGTTGAGAGGAATCACATGAATCTAATTTGAAATTTGGGCCTCTACTCTGCAGGTCATGAAAGTAGAGAATCCAAGGAAAGCCATGGATTCATTAACACTGAGCTTAGCCCATGTTTTACAGGGCATATTAATTAGCCCATCACTTACATGGCTATACCAGGACTGGCTAAGAAAGGCAGAGGCTAAAACAGGGCTGCAAGCAACACATATTGCTTTGCTTGCTGTGGGTCAAATATTATTCTTTCTAGTAGAAAAAATGAATAAATATGTTTTTTTATTATATTTTTTAATGTAAAAAAATATTATTATAAACAAAAAAAACTTATATATTTATTCAATTAAATAAATTGAATTTTTTTATACCAATAAATGCAAAAAAAATCATTAAGAATTTGATTATATAACCATAGTTGATGTAGAATTTAGCTCGAACCAAGTTTTATATTATTGGAGTGAATGTTGGCTCGATTAACCTGATGATGAGACTCAACTTGATAAATTACTTGGATTTTTAAAAAAAATTATACAAAATAACATTCTTATATACTTTTTTTAACCAAAACAATATCATTTTATGGATTGACTTGGTGATCTTTGAATTTACATAATAAACTTTCTAACCCATTAAACATTTATTTAAAATGTGAGAGAATAGGAATCCCATATTTTTTTTTTTTGTGAATTGCACAAGAATTTCACTCTTTTAATCAATAATATTAGTGTTTAGACTTTAGAGAGCAACTCATATAAATTTCGTAGTCGACAACTTTACATAATCTCATATGTCAACAAATCACGAGAAGGAAACTGCTCAATTCAATGATTCTGTGATAAATTCAAGGGAAAAATCTTATCGCCAAGAACAATGATAGGATCATGACAGTCCACATTCCATTATCTAGATGGATCGTGCATGACCTAAATTTCTGACAGCGAAGCTTGATAACGTTTACAAAGCTAATAGAAAGTGAATGGAAAGGAGATGCTGAGACGCACCATCAATATACAAATAGCAATGATTATGGAGCTTTTAAAATCCCTTATATTAATTTATTAAAAATCTTAACATCTCTTGTAATAAAATATTGTTCCCACAAGATCACCAACCTTATTGTATCACATAAAAACTTTATAACGAAGAAAGAAGACCCAATATGCAGCCAAAAACTGACCCCAACATTTCAACATAGACAACTAGAGCTAGCTAGACAAGGTTATGACATGAGCATGAGTAATGCTATTGTTTAATTTGATCATATCGACACCATACTAATGTCCAAATCCAGTGATTTTTGGTGGAGATCGGCTTAAAGCATCGACATTCTTGATGCTTTCACATGATTGTGCATGACGAGGGATTATCTTCACAAACATATTCACATCTGCACGCATAGTAACCGCTTCTTTGGCAACCACAGCCGCCGCTGCCACCCCAACTATCATGTACTGGCCTTCCATAAATTTCATAACTTGGGAGTGCCGGCCTACCATAGTCATGATAACATGGGCCTCCACTAATCCCTCGGTAGCATTCAGCACAACATGTCATTGGGTGGACTGGTTCAACAATAAGCCGTTTCGGCTTGTCTGGTCCTTTGGGCTTGCCATCGCCATCAACTGTTTGTGTAGGCATGTCCGGTTGTTTGCTTGGTGCTTTGGGTTTCTCCGGTTCTTTGGGTTTCTCCGGTTGTTTGGGTTTCTCCGGTTCTTTAGGTTTAGCTGGTGGTTCTTTGGGTTTCTCTGGAACCTTGATCTCAATGCTCTTGACAGCTTCACCTCCTTTACAGACTATCTTTTCCTTGATCTTTTCAGGACTGCAACATACCACAGTGATGGTCACTGTGCCTGCCTTCTTGTCATATATCTGGTTCTGAATTTCTCTTGTTCACAATCCACAAAAATTAACAACTTAGCAACTTTCCTTTCATCTTAAAACAGCTCAAACTAAGTTATAATACATGGAGAAAGAGGCACTCACGAGGGATTCTACACAGTACTTTCTTGATTTTCTTGTGGCATTTCTTACATTCTAGGTCAACCTTGATCACCATTGTTGTGACTTTCTGCAATAGGAGCACATAGAAACAAGGACATAATTTCTAAGCCAAGAAGAATATTGAAAGGACCGGAACACTTTCTGACATTGAAGGATATTGATCAGTAAAGATAATGAAAAAGAAGACGAGGTCCATAGGGCCAAAAACAATGACCACCACATTAAAAGAATAAAAACCCACATGAATGGGCTAAATAAAAGATAAATCTAAACCAAGAAAAGAAGAAGAAGGAAAATATATGAAAATCCCCACATCCATCCATGCACATACCTTTTCAGCCATGGTTTTGTCTAAGCTTTGATCTCGACCTGATGGGATGATAGAATTGTGGGCAGAGTGAAGGAACAGACCAGAGGGTGAGAGTGAGATTGAGATACCAAAAAGGAGGCTTATGAAATTAAGAGTGATCACAAGTCACAACTTAAGTGAAGTAGAAGTGTGAGACCATGGTTTAAATACCTTGCATCTAGAGGCCAATAAGAAGAGAACACGTGGGATTTGGTGTGGAGCCTGACGTAATATTGTCGTTGCATTTTTTATTGCTGACCCTCCAATCCTGCATTTGCATGTGCTGGCTTTGATGGACACATTTCACCTTCTATTTTGTTAATCATGTCGAAGGTTGTAGTGCATCCGACGGTGCATTAGTTTAGTCAAGTCAATAAATGAGCCATGCAACCCCCATGACAACCGTACACGTGTCCCCAAAAAATTCCCCACATAAAATTAAAAATCTTCAATTAATATTTCCATATCTCATGTTTAAAAGAATTTAGCCGGTGTTTGATCGTTGTTTCCTGATAAAAATAAAAAAGTAAAGATAATAAAAATACATTGAGGAGGCATAGAAAACATGAATCATTGTATAATTAGTTGATTTACTTTTTTAAAAAAAGGATAATACAAGGGAAATAATAAGTTGAGATATTTTTATTATTCTCTTTTTTATTTATATTTTTTCTAAAATTAAATCTTATAAAATAACTAATAAAATATTACCAATTCCTATCATCACCCTAGGATACCTCATGTAATCTAAACGACAAACATCTATATATTTATAAAGATATGAAAATGAGAAAGAAACCCAATGATTCATGTTCTCTAACGATACATTAGGGATGGCTACCTCCTCATCCCTATGTGTGGACATCGAGAAGAAAGTTAACAAATTGTGGGTCCATAAGTTGCGTCCGCCAACTTTCTTCTTCAATTCTCCTTCTTTTTTTAATTATTGTCGGTGATGGCCAATAGATCCTAGAGTTGATTATTAAGTAAATTTTTATTTATTTATTTTGAAATTTATAAAACTTGAATAGTTGATTTGTAAAACATAAATTTAGTATCTGATTAATTAAGTTATATTTTTCGGAGTTTAAAATTGCATTGAACTGTGTTTTTTTTATAAATTTAATTTTTATTTTATATATTTTTAAGTTATTTTGATATTTAAGAGTAAAAAATAAATCTTAAAATAATAACACGGAAGAAAACATCCAAAAGGACAAAATGCGAGGACTTTGCAAAGGATAAGAGAGCATAAAAAACAAAGAGCAGGTAGTAACAAGCCATCAACATTGACTGAAAATACTAGCTACGCACAAACAAAGTCGTGCATCATCCAGACGAAACACAACAGCAGTGCTAAGGTCCATCATGACCACTGGATTTGAATCCAATGTTTGATCTTGGACGTTGACTCAAACCATCGGTCTTCTGAACTTTATTTCCCTTTACATGATTGTGCATGGCGCCGAGGGATTTTGCCATCCAGGTCATGAAAGTAGAGAATCCAAGGAAAGCCATGGACCAAACCATTATCCATTATCTATGTATTAATTAGCCCATCACTTACATGGCTATACCTGGACTGGCTAGAAGCCCAGAGGCTACAACAGGGCT
>Ga0307518_10001860_pt1 | contig 15607 bp, 13 predicted proteins | sample 25_EM_MG_FD_203889 | JGI IMG/M metagenome (GOLD analysis project Ga0307518, IMG submission 203889) | Populus trichocarpa ectomycorrhiza microbial communities from riparian zone in the Pacific Northwest, United States - 25_EM | ecosystem: Host-associated > Plants > Roots > Unclassified | place...
GTTTTATTTTTTTATTGCTATTTGTATTATTTAAAATAAATTATGAAATTAGAATTTTTTTTAATTTCACCCTCCTTCAACATTTTCATTTATTAGATTTGGTTCAAAATCATATATCATTTTATTTTGATATCAAAATACATATTATTTGTATTATTTTTATTTGTATATTTATCAAAATACATATATCATTTTCTCTTGTGCCTTGATATTTTCCTTTTTAAAAAAAATATTCAGTATGTAGTTATTAAGTAAATTTAGATTTATTATATTTAATTGATATATTTGTTTCATTCTATGACTGCATGTAAGAATATAACTCGATACGAGCATCAAAATTTTAGTAAAACAAAAATATCTGTAACAACAAAGGCATGTGAAGAAAAAAAAGATAATTTTTTAATTAAACATTTCGCTCGTAATTAAATTAATTAAAATAATAACATTCAACGATATAAATCATAGATTTATAAAAAGGAAAATCTTAACGATATTAATTATGCAAAAATTTGTGCTTCTACATAAAGTATGGTTTCAATTAAAACATACATGAAAGATTGCAAATTGCCTCATAAGATCTTCACGAAGGTAAAAATAGATGGTTAACGGACCATTATTGTAGTGTTTGCAATGATTTCTTTAAAAATTCAAATAGTTTGGGAAAAGATTTGTATTTTAGATAATTAGTTAATTTTTTAATTCTGATAATTTGCTTTATTTTTTCTAATCGAGTGTTTGGTACCTAGTAAACCAAGGTAGTCAGTGGCTGCTGCCTGCAAAAAGTTCTCTTTTATAAATATTGGGACTCTCTGATGTTTAAGTAAGTATCTTTTTTAGTAAAAAGTTATGATATTTTATAATGCGATTCTGAAAATAAATATGCAGTAGATAATGAAGATTGAGAACCTAGAGTTTAAAAAATTTATGGTGTATTTATAGCTTACGAGTCTTATCTTTTTATAGAAAGAAGTGGCTAACATATAATTTTTTCATGATAGTTTTAAAGAGAGAAAATATACCGGACATGTATATAAATAAATGATAAATATCTCTTACACAAACATTAAAACTAATAGAAATATGATGGGTTTTTAAAAAACCTTCACACATTATCCCTTACACAATATTAATATTTAAGGAAATATGGTGATTTTTTATAGGACTTTTACACATTATCACTTACGCAACATTAATATCAATAAAAATATAGTGAGTCGCTGAATAACTTTTATACAATCATAGGTGTAAAAAGAATAAAATCTAAATTATAGCTTATTTTATGAGTGCTCGACCTTTCTTCTAGGTGGAGCTCATAAGAAACATGGTTTTTTTTTTTTAAACTGAGCCCATAAGTGCTGGCTCTTCTCTGGCCCAAGCATGTCACCTGAATTGAGTTCATAAGTTTTTAGACTTTCAAACTATTAAACTTGAATTTATCATTTTGTATATACATAAATCAGCATTTTAAATTATGATTAGCTTAATAATTTAATTAATTACTAGTATCTTGAAAAAAAATAAAATTCTAACCACTCATATGTAATTAAAAAAATCAAATTTATATAATGATAAATAATTCAAAATTCATGTCAAATATTTTGTCCACCTCGACCATGTTTTTTTTAAAATTAACTTGGAATTGGTCGATTTAGTAGATCCGATTAACAGATCAGAATCTTTATGAATAATTTTTTAAAATTATCTTTTCTGTAAACAATATTATTATAATTTTTTTTTAAACAAAATAATATCATTTTAAGTAACCCGGATGAACTCATTCAATCAATGTCTTGAATTCTAGAACGGGTTAAGAGTGGGCCGGGTTTGATGTAACTCCACAACTAATCTTGAAGGGTTGTACAGAAATAAACCCACACGTACGAGTCACGCAAAACCTCCCCTAAATTCTCCATGATATAAAAGCAACCAGAACCCTCCCTGCTCGCTCCTCTCTCCTCTCCCTCACTCTCGCCTCTTCAAGATCCATAAAAACCCTAGAAAGCTCAACTCGTTCAAACGAGAGAGGTGAGAGAAAGTCACACGCCGGCCTCAACCTCCTTTCTCTCACCTGCCTCGCCGCCTATCTCTCTCCGATTCGATACCAGGCTCAGGTTCGCTCATCTCCTCTCTCGAATTTACACTTTTTAGCTATCAAATGATCTCTCTCCGGTCACAACTTTTTCTCAGTTACAGCTTGATTCCGATTGAAATTGAAGTCTAACTCGAAGCTTAATTGCTAGGTTTTTCTTTTAGATTTGGAGTTTTAAGTGTAAATGATTATCTTATATTTTGCTTCGCTCCAAAGTAGTTTAAATGTTTGATGTATATCTTATGTTCGTCATTTTCGGTTTTATTCTTGGAAAATAGAAAGATAATGTGTAAATTAGAGAATTTTTTAAAATTAGGGCTTTGGTTTATTTTTCAGAGATTTTGATCAGTCATGGCAGCACCAGTGACGCAACTCCCAGTTCCAACTGCTGATGTTGTATGTTTTTTAACCTTTTAATTTTTTTGTTTGTATTTTGTTTCCTGTGGATTTTTAATATGGATCTAGTTGAATTTTTTTTGTGGTTGAAGGTTGGTAATGCTTTCGCGCATCAGTACTACCATATATTGCAGCAATCCCCGGATCTTGTTCACCGATTCTACCAGGATGGTAGTAAGTTTGGACGTCCTGGAGAGGATGGGGTCATGAGTACCACTACTACCATGAATGTGAGTTCTAGCTTGTTTTATACACATCCATGTAAAGTTGTTTAAGGTAGTTGGACTGTGTTTTCTTTTTGTCAGATTTGGGAAACATAATATTTGTCTCTTGCTTGCAAAATGAAGCAGAAAAATGGCTAATTTCTCATCTCAGTTAGATTTGTTTATTGAACCTGAAGAAAGAGACAGACTGTCACTTTCTGTCTTAAATATTGATTTCTATTAGAGGATCAGATAAATGCTATGAGAATTTCTCTGGGACACAATAGCTTGTCCAGTGTTTCATGGAGTACTTTTGGGGTATTTGAAAGAGTTGCTTTAGCCGATAATCAATAAGATTGGAAAGCCTTTCATCTAGATTTGATTTTATTCCTTGGATGATGCCTTATCTTTCTTTTTTTTGTAATTAAAACTTTTTCTCCTTTCAATAATTTCTCCCTCTCCTTTTACACACACACATGGTTTATTTCAATTACCTATTTCAGCAATTAAGAACATTACTGCAGAATTTTTTAACTGAAATGTCCTTTAATGTCCCCTGGATATCATGCTTAATGTTTAGCCACTCAGCACCCTTCTGTAACTGCAGAAGTTGAATGCCCACAAACTTCTCCCTGCTAGTTCTCTTGATAATGAGAGTTGAATTTGTTGTCTGTAAATGTGGGGCAGGCTATTAATGAGAAGATACTTTCACTTGGATATGGTCAAGTCAGGGCAGAAATTGTTACAGTTGATTCACAAGAATCTTACAAAGGTGGAGTTCTTGTGCTAGTGACTGGGTATTTGAATGGAAATGACAATTTGCGACAAAAATTTACTCAGAGCTTCTTCCTGGCTCCTCAAGACAAAGGTTATTTTGTGCTGAATGATGTGTTTCGGTATGTTGATGACTCCACACACCAGAATGGAAATCAAGAGCCTGCCAGCAATTTTGAAGCCCCAGTTGCTCCTGACCAGGGTAATGAAACACAGATCATTCTTTGAATGCGCATCTTTTTTCCAGCCCCCTTACTGAAATTGAAGGTGTTTCTGTTTTCAGATACTCCTCACACACAGGAAACTCACATTTCTGAGCCAACAGCTGCTTTGTCTGAGGAAGTCATTGGAGGGGAAGTGTACAATCCCTCTGAAAGTGGGGATGTTTCAGTTGAGGTAGAGGAAGAGGAAAGTGGGGATGTTTCATTTGAGGAAGAGGAAGAACCAATGCCTGAGGTTGTTGATGAAATTCCTCCTGATTCCCAGTTAGTGGCTGACTCCCAGGTTGTGGTCGAGTCTAGTGCTAAGATTGAAGACGCTCCGAAGAAGTCGTATGCCTCCGTTGTAAGTAGCATTTCACAACCCCCCCAATTTGCTGTTTCTTCACTGTCATTTTGCCACTAAGATATGCATATTAAGCACCCTCAAGTATGAACATTTAGAAGTGTTTGCTGGTATAGATTCAGCTGATATCGTTTGCCATGTTCTCGCTCCTCTTCCATCATTGGATTTGTTTTTACTAAGTTATTTCCAATTCTGTTCCAGGTGAAAGTTCAGAAGGAGTACACTGCACCTTTTTCGAGTCCTACCCCTTCTCCTCTGAGGTCTGCACCAAAAATCCAAGAACAAGTGACTGCTGCAGTGTCTCAACCCCCAGCAGCTGAGTCACATGTCTCCAGCTCTAATACTTTTGAAAATGGGAATGCCCAAGAGAGTGAAGGTGCTTGGTCCTTGAATTGCTCTGGTGTTTTTTTTCCAAATCTTCAATGATTGTTCCTTGTATGCTTTTAATTTTATCTATGTGCATGCTTGCATACCTGACCTGCTTATTTATTCAATTGGTTGTTTACAGAGGGTCCTTCTATCTACGTGAAAGGTCTGCCTTTAGATGCGACGACTACCTTGCTTGAAAACGAGTTCAAGAAGTTTGGACCTATTAGGAATGGTGGCGTTCAAGTTAGATTCCAAAAGGTAGGCATCACATTTTTTTCTTTGTTTTTGGTCAGTTATCCTTGGTATTCTTCTAATTCCCGTAATCCATTGGTTTCTGACAGGGATTTTGTTTTGGCTTTGTGGAGTTTGAGGTGGCGAGTGCTGTGCAAAGTGCATTAGAGGTTTCCATCTACTATGCTATGCTATGCTATTGCTTATGCTCTGTTCTTTTTATTTTATCTGCAGATAGATCAGTCAGTTTTTTTCCTCATTTAAATAATATGGTGTTATTCCACTATGACATATGATTTCTTTCCTTGTTAGCATTTTGAGATGTCTTGTTTCCCTTTTCACTTGAACTAGTAAATTGGACATGTAATTGTGGGTTATCAGCAATATGCCTGTTGCACCCTTTTAGTTGTGTTTCTTTTTCATTAATCTTCTTATGATAAGAAGTCTTAATGTTTTCAAACTGTTCCTTTTATTTTCTTCTGTGATTCCAGAATGTAGGTGGAGCTTTTCATCCTTTCAAGCTCTTTTGTCAAATTAGTTTAGTTAATTTATATGTTAATTATAAGCTCATTGATGTTGCAGGCTTCACCTGTTATGATTAATGGATTCCGCGTCATTGTTGAGGAAAAGAGATCTACTTCCCGAGGCAAGCTGAATTTTATCGTCAAATTTTTGTTACTCTAAGATCTATCACCCTATTCACTTGCAATGTGTGAGCATGATTCTTTTTACTGATTTGTAACAGTTTTGGCCAAAATGATGTCTAGTGATTTAGCTTGAGCACAGGAGTTCTATTTAGAATAAAGAATTGGAGATTTGATCAAATCAAGAAATTGTATGATAGAACTTCAATGTCTATTCTTTTAGGAAAGTTAATATATAGTAACCCCCTACATTCTAGGAATTTCATCATTTATAATCTCCTTTGAGCGTCTATCAGTTATATATAACATGGAGGGTTTCTGTTTGAAAAAAGGAGCTGATGTCTTAAGCCATCATGCTATATATTATCATGCCCCAAACTGAAATAATTGTAAGGTATGCCTAATGGAAACAAAAAAGCATTTTGGCTTTTTAGTAATCTGTTCCAAGAGGACCTCAAAATCCAGGTTATTCGTACAGATTGAAGGTGCTTATCTATCTCAGAAAGTGAATGTCCTCAGACCAGTTTTTCATAGTGACATCTCTATTCTTATAATGTTTCCGTGTATTCGTCTGTATGGTGCGGGACAACATTTGTGCTTGTAAAACTGGAAAATGTGATTGAGCAAGAAGTATATAATCTACTCTCTCTAGTTTAAGCAAGAAGTGGTTTTTTCTCTAATGTGATTTAGCTTATCTATCTCTTTCTCTTCACCACAGGGAACAATAGGGGACGATTTCCATCTGGATCAGGGGCTGGATATAAAAGTGAAGGAATGAGAGGGCGTGGTAATCTTGGAGGAAAAGTATATGGCAGGATTGAAATTGGTATCAGAACAGAGTTTGGAAACAGAGGTGGCAGTCGAGGCGGTGGATATTCAAACCGTGGAGGCGATGGATATTCAAACCGTGGAGGTGGAGGTGGAGGTGGAGGTGATGGGTATTCTAACCGTGGAGGTGGAGGTGGAGGTGATGGGTATTCTAACCGTGGAGGTGGAGGTGATGGCTATCGGAGAGCTGATAAGATGGGGAACAATGGTGGTCGGGCAAACCGTTCTGGTGGTTTAGGTCTTAACGGCACAGCCAAGACTACAGCGCCACGAGTATCTGCAACAGCTTGAAGATCAGTGACTTGTGAATTGTTATGGAATGGTCAAAGTTTCTGTTTTTAGTGAGATAGTATTAGGAGAGCGCTTACACTTCTATGGATGAGGTTTCTTAAATTTTCTGAAGGGTTTTGTCCATTTTTCCTTGGTATTGAATCGTTCTGGGTGGATGCTAGTAAATTTTCTTGTCTGGTATACTAAATCTGAAATATGTCACTTATTTTCCACTTTTCCTTTGCTATTTAATGGTTCTGGATGGATGCTAGTAAATCCTCTTGTTTGGTAATATACTAATTCTGGAATGCCCTCTCCGATTTCCATTATATTTCTAAATCCACGTCACACCATTTCAAGTCCATTTTGGGACCTTTATATTTCTTTTCCTCGAGGCGCGTGTTGATGTGTGTGCACACGGATACACGCGTCCAAGAAAAAATATCTCCGAGTAGTTTTCTAAATCTTTTAATGCTTTCCATCCATGTGCGCATGCTTGGTAAAAACCTCTGGCGAATCCTTGCCTTTCTCATTGCTAGAGGGAAAAAAAGTCGACGCGTGCATTCAAATATTTCTCGAGAGCTAGCTTTCTTCCCCGCGAACATAATATTTCTCGAGAGCAATCCTCTGGAGATAGGGACGGCAATCCTCCAACAGGGATGATGACGATTTTGAACTGAATCTGATAGATACTGATCCCATCAAGATCAGTTAGAACCTAAAAGTCAGGTTGATATACCTAACCCGAACTAGAATTAAACTAATTGTGTACTAAATAATTATAAATTATTGCATTCATATTCAAGTTAAACCCAGTCGGGTCAATAGATATTTATTTCAAGTTCTAGTTCTGGCATGGATAAAAGAAAACCGGACCCGTGTGGATATCCTCGCATGGCAAGAGAATAAGCAGACATTTGAGAAATTCTTGAACAATATAACATTAAAATCCAACCATGTTTTTTTGTAGCTACTACACCTTGCGGTCAAATACACATTTTAGTTGACATGCTTTGTATAAATAAGTGGGAGAAGAAATCTAAAATTAATTCAACTTATGCTACACTTGGGGTGGCGTTGGATTTCTTCCATCTTGGATGCGAATAATTGACGGTGGTGTAACAAGAGGACACAAGATATAGGTTTTACTGGCACTGGCAAATCTTCAACCATGAAGGGTATTTAGAGACCAAAATTGCAGGCCTGGACAAACTCCAACTCATAGTCAACATGCTTTGTCCATAGGGGTTTAAACTGGGTCATTGCAATATCAAGCCACGGCTTCATATTCCCATTGAAATGCACCACCGCGGCAGACTGAATCTCGTCCATACTAATGCTAGGATTATACCCAAGTCCCAGGACATGCCATGACTTGTCTAGCGGCTTTGTTGTTGAGTAAAATGTGATTAAACCCGGGGGCAGCGTCCCCAATTTCCACAAGGTTCGGTTCTCATTCTGCATCATCATCAGAGTCTCTAGTTAATAATGTACAGAATAATGTACAGGACATCAAAGACACAACAAAAATCACAGCTTTTACAGACATGTAACCTTGTTTCAGTATTTACAGCCGTAAGAGGCCATCCCACAGAATTTAGAGTTGGAGATTTAAGGTCATCAAGTTAAAAGGACTTTTTTTTCAGAAAGTAACATGCTTGCAAAAACTACTCTACGCCTTTTATAGGGACGCTGTCCACATTTTTTCTTCTAATGCTGGATTGCGATAAAGAATTGGAGATTAGAAAACGTCATTCTATGCCGAAACAGCCTAGCATATGCCCTGATATAAATCTAAGCGATGAACTCGGGCATGATAAAAAGAAAAAGGGAAATAACAACTTAGCAGAATTTACAGAACAATAAGGCAATCTTACCAGGTTCTGCCAATAATGATACTCTTCCGTGCACTTCTCTCTCCTCCAAGCATCCAAATCAAAGAAGTTCATGCCGTACGCCCAAGCACAAGCCTTCGGGTTAAACTTCTCCTTGATCAAGGGGTGTGAGAAATTCATATACTGAGCATACCTATGAAATGACCCGAAACAGGTCTCCACAGCTCCATTCACCTTCCCATCCATATCTATCTTCCATAACCCGGTCAAGTCCTTTTGCACCACTATATCATCATCTAAAAACAATATTCTATGCAACTTTGGATACATCTCCGGCAAATAGAACCGTAAGTGATTCAAGATTGACAAGTACTTGGGGTTCCTAAACTTCATATTTGTAGTATCCTTGGTTGCATTCTCGAGCTTATTCTCAAAGTAAAACTTCTGCAGATTCGCCGACTCCAATTGCTTAAGTACAGGCACATATGAAGAATTCAAGAATTTATAATCCTCAACAGCTTTCACCTCTATATGTGCCCCATTATAATCTTTTAATTTAAACATAACCTGCATTGCCCCGAGATTCATTTTATCAGTCACGACATGAAAAACATGTTTCCATGGCTCTTTTGCATTCTTCACCGCGGAATTCACCACCACCGACGCTGCAATCACATTATCAGAGAAAATCGCATAATGATAAAGCTTCGGATCCTCCAACTCCGGAAGGGGTGGCTTCCCTTCATCATTATACTTCTCCGGATGAGCAATCCTCTCCTCCATCAACCTCATCGCAAGGCAATGCAAACTCTTAGGTATCGATTTCGCAGCAATCAAACTCGAAAACGCCCCTTGCTTTTTCGCTTTGGTTAACTGCTCATTAACCGCAAAAATAGTATCCTTCAACTTCTGAATCTTCAACTGATTGTCAAAACTCTCTTTCGCTTCAGCAATCACTTGCCTCGTAACTTTGATCCTCTCTTTCACTTCCTTCTCGAACAATCTAAGCGTAGCCTCATCAATGGACAGAGAATCCGACTCGGAAAGAGCTCTATACGATGGCTTGTTAATAAGATCAGTGTAATTTCGCGACAGATCAGCAAAAACCCTAACAAGCTTCGAATTCTCAAGCTTCAGTTTCCGCGCATACGATGCATACGCATGCGCTAGCGACCGGTGATCATCCGCTTGCTTCCGGATCTGATCCAATCGTGACTTAAGCGGATCCGATTTCATCGCCAGCACGGATCTCCTGCCGGATCCCAACCCGTATCCCACATTACTGAAACCCTATATCAAATATTAAGAAAAAAACAGAGAAATAACAGGATTATACTTCTAACTTTAATAATTAATGCTATGATTTCCGTTACATTTTCACATAAATTAACATTAATTACAATTAGTTAGTTAATTAAATAATTAATTATGAATCAGATCTAAAGAGGGAGAGCTTACATGGGTGTCGGTGGTAGAGTGAGAGTGAGCAGTGAAGAGAAGAGATACGGTCAAGCACAGAAACACTGCTAGTGATACAGCCGATCCCAACACCCGAAACGAAACGCCGACTCCACTGCGCGAGCTTCTATGAGTCGCCATTTTCTTTTCCTTTTCTGCTTTCGGTTTCTTAGCGAGAGAGAGAGAGATAGAGATAGAGATAGAGATAGAGAGAAATGGCGATAGTTGGCGAGGATGATAAATCAACAGTCAGAGACGGGGACAGGAAGTCTCTCTCTTTTCGCTGCTATTTGTTGGTTCCAGCCTTACAAGTTTTGGAGACTCTTTTTTAATTAACGGGTTCGAGCGAGATCTGGTGAAATCAAAATGTAGACCCCACGGTGAGTTTTGGGAAGTAATTAAGATGGACGGCTGGGATTGGTTACAGCCTTGCAGGTTTCTGAGACTTTGAGAAATCAAAGATAGACTCCACGGTGGGTTTTTGAAAGTAATTAAGATGGACGACTGAGATTACGCGTTCTGGTAGTCTTAGTCTGGGTGGTGACAAGTGGTTAGTGGCGGTGAGGTGACGCGGGATCGAGTGTGAACTGATCAGCCGTAGTCAAACCATCCAGACTGCATTGCTGTATATTCATGATAGCTAGGTGTTAGGAACTCTCTCTCTCTCTCTCTCTCTCTCTCTCTCTATATATATATATATTATACTATACTGTGGTAAAAATATTATATATTTACGATAAATATATACTCATTTTTCATTGAACCACATTATAAATATAAAGTAATATTGTAGCATCATGAAAGTGTTTTATTTGTTGTTTTTTAATTAAAAAATATTATTGAAGGTATTGTTTTTTCAATTTTATATACCAAAAGCTACTGGATTTGGCTTGATAGCCAGACCCAAATCACTTTCAATAAGTACAGGGTTTGGCTCGCAGCGAAACCAAGATATGCCCAATTTTAGTTTTTTTTGTCTCTTTAAATATTTTTCATTTCTCTTTTTTTTATATATATATATATTGTAATGAGAAAATAAATTGATGGGATTTTTTTATTTTGTACAGAAGTTGGGTGATGATAAATTTTTTTCATTTGAGGTTATGTTGGGTTAAATTTCTTTTCTCTTAGTGTTGGGCCTGACTGCTCAGCCAGACTCAACAGCTTTTAGACTTTTTGGCCACCGGACTCAATACTATTTGGTTAGTCTTTGTAGCCAAATTTAAGGTTATTTTAGGTATGACTTGGCCACCAAACCCAAAACACTTAATATAATCTCTGTATTCTTTATATTATTTTATATTTTAAAAAATTATTATTGTTCTGATAGGTAGTGTGGACTATATACTAATATACTAAATGTATATATATTAGTTGTCTTTTAGTAATTTGATTGACTGTGAGAGGTGTTTTTAGAAAAAAAAATTATAATATCTTAAAAATATACCTTTATTTTATATTATATACTCAGAGAAATTCAATAATAGATTTTTAGATATTAGTTTTAAAGTTTAAATCCAGAGACTTAAAAAAAATATCTTCTTAATTACTATATCAATATAATTCATTATAATTTTATGAACTTATTAGGCAGGTATTTAGATAATTCAGGTAAAAAATTGCGAATTCAATTTCTTTTTAAATTCTTCTTTTATTCGTCAAATTATTTTATTTAAAATAATATTTTAATAAATAAAAAAATCAAATTCTCCAAAATAATTTGCATTTGTTTTTACCAAAAGCATTTTTATTTCTTTTCCAACTCAGTAACAATTACCTGTACATTTATAAATTAAAAAAAAATCTTTCATTTCGGACAATTCAGATTTTTTGGAGCTTTATAACCCTTACCCGATTTTCCCAAAAACAACTACAAAAAATTTAATTCTCTGAAATTATTTAAAATTTCTCACTCAAATTAGTTCAGAAAATTTGGATAATACATTCAGTATCATAAAAACTAACTTAACATAAAGGGAAAGAAAGAAGATAAATATGCTTGGAGAGAGGGTTTAGATAGATATATAGAAGATGGATATTTATAGCTGACGTGGATTCAGCAATAATCCACTTTAGTCCTTATAATTTAATTTTTTTAATTTAAACTCATGTGGCTTTTTGTCTCATTTGACCTCGACCGAGTGGATCAATCAAAAACTTAATTTGACTTGTTGACTTGGACCTATCCAACTTTTAAAATATTGTTTTTTAATTTTTTTATTAAAATAATATATTTTTTTTATTTTTTAAATTTAAAAATTTAGATTAACCGGCAAACCCTCTAAACCCGTGATTGAGTCTTGTTCTGGGCCAACATGGGGCTATTTTACAACTGTGCCTCAAACCAAGACTCGGACATTGAGAAATTGTCTTGGGTTGGACACATGCAGTACCGAACAAGTGCAGCTCTGAAATGATAATCCTGCCAACAATCACTGCGTGCCCCATGCGAACCCACACACATTTCTTATAAAGTGGGCAAGACTTCTTCATCAGTGATTCAATTATTTTCTTGGCCATGCCTAGGCGTCATGATCATGCGACATCTTTTATGGTTCCTAAATTTTTTTTTTAGTTTAATATGGGTGTCCAGGCCAGTTTGCGCGTACCTCGACTAATCTCACGGGTCCTGAAGTTAATGACCATCATATGAGCAACCACAGGGTTCGAACCTGAAATCATAGAAGGAGCAAATCTCTTGGTCCCAAACTTTTACCACTTGGCCACCACTAGATAGTTTATAGTTACTAAATTTATTATGCTGAGCAGAGGAGCTCCGTCTAACCAGCTACGAACCCAGTTACAAGCTAGCTAAAGGAGCAGCAGAGCTTAATTATCCCTCACCAACTCTATATATGTCTAAGGGATCCAAACTTGACATTTATTGGAGTAGAAAATGTATACCACAATTTCTTACGGGAAAAAAAAAGAACTTGGTATTTACTTTTATCCTTGAACAGAATACATAACAGTCTGTTAAGCCATTAAAGCTTTGAACAGGTCGAAGTACAACTTGGTTTAATGATGTCCCTTCTTGCTATGCTTGCTCACATGGTGCAACCATCCAATTCCTTTGAGGGCCTTGGAGATCTTGACAAGATTTGGCCTTCCCATCCCCAAATTCATCTTCCCAGCTGAGAATTTCAAGGCTTGCAAGCAGCACAGCTGCCCGTCACTTTTTTCCTCTTCTAAGTCTTCCTCATCATCATAGTACTCGATACTGCCTTTCTTTCCCTTCTTTGCTCTGCCTTTTGCTTGAACTTTAGTAGAGTCTGTCTCGTATGTCTCCCAAAGCATATCCATGCCCTCACCTCCATCCACATTGTGTCTCTCCTCAAAAAGCTTGCATGCCAATGTCCTCCTCCATTCCTTCTCTTTTCTCATTGACCCAAAACTCCCAAGGTTCGAGTGCCCCAATGTTTGAGAGTTGTCTTTAACTTTGGAATTATAGCCTCCACCATTACCTGGACTCCAAGGGTTTGCTTCTAGTTCTTGGGAGCTCAGCTTTGGAGAGTAGTAGTGCTCTCCACCACCATCGTCACTCACTTTAGCTTCACTTATCTTTTGACCTATTTCCTTGGATCCGCTTATAATCATAGATTGTTCTTCTTTTCGATCTTCGGCTTTATTGGAGTTCACGTTAAGTGGCTTGAGTGCTTCTTTTTCTTCCTTTTGGAACCATATATCTTCAAACTCCTCCTTTTGATGCAAGAAGCCTCCTAACGTCTTCCCCTCCGCAATCAGCTCATGACCATTACTTTCTGACCTTGTAATCAAAACTGAATTTTCATCTAGATTAACGTTGACCACTTGATCAGAGACCCCACCGGCACCAAAAACTTGATGAAATATTGAACCCTCGTGAACCTGTACCAATTGACCAGTACTTGAACAGGCGCTGATCTGATCTTTAGCTTGTTCTACTTCCGTAACTTCAACCGCGTGGTTTTCTTCAATACCAAGAGTTGACGTCTCAAACACAATCTTATACGCTTCTAGCTCCTCAAAATGATGAAACTCTTCAGTCCCATCTACTACTTTAGACCGTAACCTCTCGACAACAGCTTGGTATGTTTGTAGGTAAAAGAAACTTACCTTGGATCCATACAATTCAGTATGAGAGTTGTCATTGACAAGACTGGGAGAGATGGTGAGAAGGGCTAGGAGTAAAAGGGAAGTGGTGATGAAGAGAGGGGATAGAAAAGAAAGGAGCTTGAAGAGGTACGGGGAGAAGAAGACCAGGTAAGAGAAATATAGAGGGTGAGAAAGAATGAAAGAACAGAAGAGGAACAAGTCAGAGAGGAGAAGACTTAACAAGCGGTCAGTTTTCTTGGTGGTGGTTGACGGTGAAGGAAATTCAGACATATTTTGGCCACCCCTTTGAAATCTGTGTGCTGAGAGAATCAAAAACTGGTGTAGCTAGCTAGAGATCGTGATAGAATATGGAAATGCTGAAGCAATTTGTCTGTTCTTGTCTCGGCTTAGTTTAAGGAAGGGAGAGCACAAAAATGTGTGCAATTGCAAGTAAGAGCGGCGTGAATGAAGGGGAAAAAACATGAAGGGAAGAGAGAGGGAGGGATAAAGAGAATAACTAACATCGACAAGAAAAGCAACTTTGGAAACCTTGCACTCTCTATCTGATATCTATAACCACCAACTTTCTTTAATGTCTTTTTCTAGTCTTTGTTTACCGTAATAATACACCAGCAATACTGTTGTAATTAGTAACCATGGAGTCTGTAGAAACTCTAGCCTGTGCAGAGAAAAACATTGCTGCTATTTCCAATCACCAAGTGCTAATTGTGTTTTTCCAACAATTATAGGCATTACATAGCCAATTTCTTATCAGATTTGGTAGGTTGTCTGAAAATATCTTCTTTTTATTTAAATTATATCAATTTGGATTAATTATTTTTTATTAAAAAATATTATTTTATTTTTAAAAAATTTATGAGCATCAATCTAACTAGGTTTGACTAAATCAATCAATCAATCATCAATCTATTGTGTTTACTAATTTTAATATAATTAAAATGTTTTTAATTTTAATTAAAACTTGATTCGGTCTAAATTTTAAATTAAAATTTTATAGACCAACGCACCAAATCATGCCGGATTTATAACATTAACAACTTATATTTCTTTTTTATATCTCAAACCAACTTAAACATTACTCCTCTCTCTCTCTCTCTCTCTCTCTCTCTCTCTCTCTCTATATATATATATATATATATATATATATATATATAGACCAAATTAAAACTAAAAAAAAAATGTTTGTAGACTTTAATTAAAAAATAACATGTTCACACCATCTGCTACTCATGGAACAATTATTGTGGCATATGTATAATCAACAGGATCCAGATCCAAGGCAAAATCACCTCATGTAGAGAAAAGATGATCTTGTTACTAATTATTAGTAAAGGGTAAATAATTAAATCCAATATAATCCTTGTGTAGTTTTATAGGTTTTCAATATATCTGTGTAATATCTAATTCTCATGTTATTCAAGGTTTTTTTAATCTAAATTGATAAATATTAGTTTTCTATTTTATAAATACTCTTGAATTTCTGGTATTGAGGAAATGGAAGCAATAAATAAAGAAAACACATGTGTGACGAGTGGCTAATTCTCTTTTTATAAGCTTTATGAGAGAAAAAACAAAGACCTAAAATTCTAGAGGAAAAAATAATAAATCCCAGAAGATTAAATTCTAGATCTTCACAATTTCAATTTTTTTATAAATAATAAAATTGAATTTTAATTTACAAAATTGAGTATAGTTAAAAATACAAATTACATTTACTTCAATGTCTGGTGTTTTTTATTTATTTTACTCTGCCTAAACAATAAGCTATATATAAACCTATATATATATATATGAAAAAAATATCTTTTATCTAATAAAATATGAAAGAAATGCTCTTTTTAAATGGTCAAT
>Ga0307518_10001861_pt1 | contig 15602 bp, 8 predicted proteins | sample 25_EM_MG_FD_203889 | JGI IMG/M metagenome (GOLD analysis project Ga0307518, IMG submission 203889) | Populus trichocarpa ectomycorrhiza microbial communities from riparian zone in the Pacific Northwest, United States - 25_EM | ecosystem: Host-associated > Plants > Roots > Unclassified | place...
ATAAATTAATTTATTAATTAATGTATAGTGTATTAATTTATTGATTAAATAATATCTCAATTAATTAATAAATTTTCATGATCCAAGATATTAATTTATAAAGTTTTAATTGTATTTATGATCGAGTGAAGAGTCATATAAAAAAAATGGTTAAAATTTTTCATGGAAGGTGTTATTATTTGTAAAATAACAAAAGGGGAAAAAGTCTTATTTTGATATTTGAAATCATATCTTTTTTTATGATCTATTTTGAAACATAAAATAGATTCTTATAATATAAAATGTATATGATATAACGTTATATTACTTTATGCATTTATATTTTTTTTTATCTTGTATTTTATTATATAATGAGAGTATCATTTTAATGAGTTGGATTCCTTAAAATTTGAAAGTAGATAAAAATAAAATAAATACTGTAAAAAAGATGAAGGTATAATAACTATTACATGATATATCGCTGAGCTGGATCATATTTTTTCATAAAAAATATACTCTGATGTTGCAAGCATATTCTTTTTAAAATATATAATTTATGACTCGGGTTATAGACCCGACTAAATATGAGTTAATCTTTTAAATGTATAATATGTGAAATTCTTGATCCGAGGTCAATCAAGATACTTATTTTTTAACCAATTTAATGTTAAATGATGAAATAAAAAAAATATATCAATTTTAAAAACTTGTCAAAGTAAAAAAATAGCAATAAAAAAACAAGGATTAAATTTAATAGGAAATAAAAAACTAAAAAAGAAGATGAAATTGAAAGAAAATTTTAATTTTATAAAATATTTCAAATAAAATAAATTGTAATAAAAACAAATTGAAAGACTACTTTGATATCTTGGAGGGTTAGGCAAGGAAATCGAGGAAGATGGAAATAAAGATCGTTGATGCTAAACCGGATGTTTGTTGGTTACACCTGCCGCCCAAAAATAGCGTTGTCGTCGAGATAATTTGAATGTCGCCAGAAGATGCTACACACATCACCTGATTGGCACATAAATGATCCACTTGCTAGCACATGCAGCTTTAAATAATTTTTTATTTGTTTAATTACCCTTGAGTCAACTTATTTATAACAAAAAAATTATAATAAAAATATAAAAAAGTCATTGATCGCCGGTTAAATAATTTTTTTTTAAAGAGTAATTTAGTTATTTTATTGTATTTAAAAAAAATAAAAAACTTGTAAAGCCTTTGAATTCAAGTTTAGTTATTTTTACTTCCAAGGACAATTAAATAATTTTATCGAAAAAAAAAAAAGCAAAGACTAATTTATTTTCAATAAAATCCAAGTAAAAAGAAGTTTTTACTTCCATTGACCAGTCCATTGCCTCGGTCTGGAAGAGAAAAATCATAATTATATTATAATAATTCACAGTTTTCGGAGTCCGTGTATACAATGAGACATTCATTCCTCTTAGTTTTTTTTTTTTATATATATAATATTATTATTCTGTGGTAATGTTGGGTTTGACAATACGACGAGTAGCTGGGAATCGCCAGTGATTTTGTTTTCGGTTGTTGATCAATGGCAAGACATGTAAATAAACGTGGCTATAGCCATTCAGGGGAAAAACATGTCAGATAGAATAGAATGAAGAGCCCAATACCTAACCACCTAGCTACCTGGGGTAGTCTGTATTTGTCTTTTACATAAAATGGTGGAAAATGCTAGAAAATAAGAAACATATGCCTGGTTAGAGGGTTGAATTTGTTTTTATTTTTTATTTTTTTATTAAAATCTGATTATTTTATTTTATTTTAAATTAAAATTTTTAATAATTTTTAATTATTTTGATGGACTATATTAAAAATAAAATTTAAAAAATATAAACAAATTCATTTGAAAGTATTTATATAATTTTTTTTAAAAAAACAACTTCGGCTAAACTTTTAAACATTCTTTTTAAATGATAATTTTATCATATATATGCAAAAATTGCTATTGAATTGTAATAATAATAAATTTTTTAAAATATTTTTTATTTAGAGATTTATTAAAATAATACTTTTTAATTTTTAAAATTTAATTTTAATATTAATATATCAAAACGATTTAAAAATATAAAAAAATAATTTAAATAAAAAACTTATTTTTTTTGAAAACAACGTTTAAAATACCAAAACAAATACATCATAAAACTTTAATATAACTTCATAAAAATTGTTAATTAGACATAAACATATCAATTTTCCGAATAAATAAGAGTAAATTGCTACTTCAAGTGATTTTAATCCAAAATAATACGTGGAAATTGCATAGTTAAGAGTGTATACAGTTTTTAAAGATCATTAAAAAAAATTTATTCCAATAACATGAAATATTTATCTTTAATTAGATTGAAAAGATAAATTTAATTTTGATACGTGAAAGAACCGATAAAATTATATCATATTTGTTTTTTTTTTAAATCAAAATGCTAGAAAATCTAAATCCGAAAATTTCCACCTGGTTTTCTCGACCAAATTTCATTTTCCTTTTATGGCCTCAATTTAAAAGAGACCCAGACCCATAATAAAGCGACAAAGGGTGGAAATATTCAGTCAAGATAAGGATACATTGGTCATCCAGAAAAAAACATTACTCGTCTTTAAAACAACACGTCGACCCCACCCATAATTCATTAGACAAATAGATAAAAAAAATCCCATTGTTAAAAAAAAATAAAAACACAAATTCCTCCTTCCCTCCCTCTCTCTCTGGCTATCTATATAAGTATTTTCAGTACTGCTTGCTGCACTAAAAATCCTCATTTTGATATCAAAACGACAACGCTGTGCCATGGCTTCTCAAGGAAAGAAACTCATTAACGACCCCAACGGTTCGCTCTTTTTCCTCTCATTTTTTTTTTATTAATTTAATTCTTGTTAGTAAAATTGCTTCTTTGCGATCATTATTTTGTGCTTGGTTGCCGATGAACCGTTTTTATTTATTTATTTGAAATGTAACTGTTATTTGTGTTGCTTATAAAAGAATCCTTTATTGATATTGGAATTTATTGATTTTCCTTTACATTTCTATGTTGATTGTAATATTGGTGTTATTTTTGAGTTCTTGAATAAATACTTTGTTTGATTGCCGAGAAAATCCGAGGAAAAGAAAAGAAATAAAGACGATAGAATTTTGAGTATTATTTTAATTTTTTTGGTGTATTTGTTTTTCAATTTAATGACATAAATGTGAAATAAATTTCTGAAATTAGGTGTGGTGGACTTTTAGGTTGGTTACATGTTTCGTTTGACTCAACTAATATTTTTTAAAAAAACTGTGTTTATTAATCAGTGAATTTTTTCCATTGGAAGATTAATTGAAGTAATTTTTTATTGCAGCTGTAGTAACTGAGTTCATCGAGGGTCTTGTGGAAACCTACCCTGGATTACAATACCTGGATGGCTTTCCAGAGGTGATTTATTTTTTAAAATAATATGTTTATTTAAGAATTTGGAAGTGGCCTTAGATAAATTAGAATTGGAGTTTAATTGTGATGTTTTCATTATTGTGGGGACGCAGGTCAAGGTTGTGTTACGTGCTGATTATGCAAGCGCTATGCTTGACAAAGTTGCCGTTATATCAGGTTCTTGGTGCTTGAAAGGATTTGAATATGACAATTTTTAGTACTTTTAGTGTTGAAGCTTGAAATATATACTGTGCACCTTCAAAACTCTTGATACGGGTGTGTCATTTGGTTCTCTGATGTTGTTATGGTATAGGAAGAGAAGTGGTGAACTGTAAATCTATGTGCTTTTGGAATGACAAACAAGTTTTGGTACTGGGTTGGTAGTGGTACTAAATGTTGCTATGTAATTCGAAAAGAAAATAATGGTTATCATCTTTATTGTTCTTTTCCAGGCTGGATAATATGCTTATATATGTTTTTGCCATCTTTTATGTGTTGATGTACATATGTAATGGTGGTTTTACATGTTCCTGGAAGAGTTGTGACTGGATGGTTTGCAATTTGAATTATTTGGCTGGAGTGAGCTGTTACCCCATGGAACTTTTGTTCTATTTTTCCATAAGATTTTGTATAGCAGCTCTTCTACACACACACACACACAGAGCAAATGATTCTCGGTCCTATTTTTCCCAATTTCCTATAATATTGTCAGACACGTATATATTGTGTTTATTTGTGTTCTTGTGGCCTGCATCATAGACACAGTCAACACCTTGAAGCCCAACCTACTTAATATCTGGTCATACTGTTGTGTTAAGATATCGTCGGTTCCTTTCAAATGATTCTTGGAGTGAGGCATTTTCTTTTAAAATTTCCTATTTGAAAGTGTAATAAGCAAACAGGAGTGAGCATAAAAAAGTCCAATTCTAAAGAAAGCTGAATGAGATGTGAGATGCATGACAAAAGGAAAAAGAAAACACTTAGAAATGTTTTGATATTGCATTACATGATCCTAAATCATAGAACTTAAAGACTGTGAGTAAGATGTGAATGCTATGCTTTCATATGATACAGGAGGAGGGAGTGGGCATGAACCTGCCCATGCTGGATTTGTCGGAGAAGGGATGCTAAGTGCTGCTATTTGTGGAGAAGTTTTTACTTCTCCTCAAGTTGATGCAATTCTATCTGTATGGTTTCTGTATGGTTTCTTTCTATTAATTTCTTTTTGCAAACAATTTATTTCACCTTATAAATTATGTACCCCATCCTCCTCATAGATGGCTTTGCTCTAATGTGATTCAACTTCAGGGCATCCGAGCTGTTACTGGTCCGATGGGATGTCTTTTGATTGTCACGGTATTGCAATTTCAAAACTAGTTGGTTAATAGTTTCATCTTATTTGGGTGTGGCAAAGTCTCATTCGGGCTCTTAAAAAAAACAAAGAAAGAAAGGGAGAAGAGAAAATGGAAAAAATGAGACTTGGAAAAGAGGGACAATGAACTTTGCAACACTCTCTTAAGTTCTTAGCTATCTGAACAATATTTGGCTGTCAAATTTATTCTGGATTCATAGTTTGTAGTTGGGATGTTGACAGAATTATACTGGTGATCGTCTAAATTTTGGTTTGGCTGCTGAGCAAGCAAAATCTGAAGGTTATAAAGTCGAGGTATCTTAACTGAACGCCATGTTTCTACTGCATAGCTAGATAGAATATCCTATTTAATAATATTGCTTTTGCAGACTGTAATTGTTGGAGATGATTGTGCATTACCTCCACTGCGAGGCATAGTTGGACGAAGAGGGTTGGCAGGGACTATTCTTGTTAATAAGGTTCTCTCTTTATACACACACAACCTAAGGCTGATAGCATGTGCATTCATCTTGCACACTTTGATTTTGTTTCTTTTGACCTTTTCCTCTTTCTTTTGTTTCTTTCTATAAATGTAGGACTTAGATTAGGTTTTCTCTTGCCATTTTCTTTATAAAGGATTAATTTGATCATAATTTTTATCCACCAATTTTCGTAGTTGTATTGGGGTTTCTGGCTACTAATTTCATATGAAGTTTAATCACTATTTGTTTCACTTACAGGCTTTCTTCTTATAACTTCTTCTCCCTATGTGAAACACAGATTGCTGGAGCCGCAGCTGCTACTGGCCTTTCTCTCGATGAAGTTGCTGCAGAAGCAAAACGTGCATCTGAAATGGTTGGAACAATGGGCGTTGCTTTGTCAGTTTGTACATTACCTGGTCAGGTTACATCAGATCGTTTGGGCCCAGGAAAGATGGAACTAGGTCTTGGAATTGTGAGTCATTTCCATGGAGTGATTGCTTTCTTAATGTCAAAAGTGCACTGGACATCCTTTTGATTTGATAATACTTGAGTCCATCTACTTCTGTATGTGCACATTTATCATAATGCAATCATGTTTACCATTCATGAGAGAGATAGAGAAGGAGGGGGGGGTAGCTGTCCATTTTTTCTGTAGCATTTTACCAAATCTGTGGTGCTGTCTGTTTTACTTGACATTGATTTTTGGTTGCACATTCACAAATCAATTCCAAATAACATCATTTCTTTCCAGCATGGGGAACCTGGTGCTGCTGTAGCAGACCTTCAGCCTGTGGAAGTAGTGGTTTCTCATGTTCTTCAGCAAATTTTATCACCGGTATGTTGAAAATCTTAGGACTAGCCCTAAGGTACTCATTTTGTTTTATGTTAAATTCAACTTAATCATGCTTTGGTCCCAGGTAGTTGGGGCCTTATCTATGCTCCCCTTTTAGTAAGAATTAGGGCCAGTTATAAGTTTTTGATCTGCAAGGGAGATGCATGAGATTATGACAACATAAAGCAATCATACTTCGAAAAAGAAAAACAGGTGATGTAGGTTTTGAGCCCCAATATAGTCAATGTGAATAGGGTAATTTTTTATTGTATAACTTTATTCTTATTCCCAGTTTTGTAATCCAAGTGTATCTGTGACCTTGTCTCCATTTATTTTCATTCCGGTACTTGATTTTATTTCTATCATCTCATTGTGATTTCTTGATAGGCCCCAAACTTTTTAAATATCTTTTCAATGCATCTCAATTTTGAAACTGTTTTTTTTTTTGTATGTAAATACACTCGATCTATCTCTGCTTTCAAGGAGGTCTTAAATTGTTAGCTTTAAGATTATGCAATCTTATGTGAAAAAAAGGATCCCTTACTCAGCTTCTAATGTCCTTACCCCATTTGTAATAGGAAACTTCAGATATTGATATTGCATATATTTCACTGACAACATAATTGATGCTTAGTTGTTTGTATCATTGAATGTTGCAGGATAGGAACTATGTTCCAATCACTCCGGGTAATAGAGTGGTACTATTGGTCAATGGGTAGGTCTTCCTTTTTGTGCTTTACATTAGTACTATCATATTAAATTAGATTAGCACTATCATAGCAATGATGTTCAAAATCAAGCATTCTATTTTGATCAGGTTGTTGGCTGTTCTGAACATATGAAACCTCTGTTTGTGTTCACCCCATTTACATATATTTCCTCATCTTTTTGCAAGTTCCTACATTTAAGTTAGAGGGCTGCACCCCTGTTTTTGAGGAATTTGTTTCCCCTCTTATTTCTTCTATTGTTTTCAAAATTGCAGACTAGGTGCCACCCCTGCAATGGAGCTAATGATTGTAGCAGGAAAAGCAGTTCCTCAGTTGCAGCTGGAACATGGATTGGCTGTTGATAGAGTGTATACTGGATCTTTCATGACTTCCCTTGATATGGCAGGTTTGGAACTGATATAATTCTTCATCTCAATGTTAGGTTTCTTTCAGGATTTTTGAAAGAGCATTCTGTTAATGAAGCTTATCTCAGCTTTTGTTTCTTTCAGGATTTTCAATCTCCATAATGAAGGCAGATGAAGCAATTCTGCAACGTTTGGATGCTTCTACGAAGGCTCCACACTGGCCTGTTGGTGTAGATGGTCTGTGGTGACATGCCAGGATATTGCTTTTATTCTTTGTGGTTAATTGCATGGCTTCTGGTCTATAAGATTGATTTATAAGATAATTCTTCATTACAATTAGGTAGCATCAATAACTGGTGATCTATGTTCCTTTAGTAACTTTTGTTAAAAACCTATATAATTTGAACTACAAAGTCAGTTAGAAGTTCTACTACTGATTTCATGTTGATTGGTCTCACGAGTTTTCTTTGCAGGTAATCGCCCACCAGCCAAGATCCCTGTTCCCCTGCCACTGTCTCATTCAGGAAAGAGTGATGAGGTATTTTCATATTGATATATTTCTCTACTACCATATGTGATCTTAGGAAAAGACAACTCTCTTCTCTGATTAAAGTTCCCTAACAGCTTGGATTCCTTGATTTTTCTACCGTTAATTCTATAGAAAACAATTTGAAGATTCAACATGCTATCATCTATAATTGTCTATGTCATACACTTCATATCTCTCTCTTACTGTGCATGTATATGCGTTATTGGTAAGTTGTCCCCAACTATTTCTTTAATTTTAAAATCTTTCCCTTCCATCCACTTCCTTCTCCCCCGATCCAGAGAAGCTGGGGTTTACTTGCCTTGCGTTTATTGAGATGAAAAGCTGAGCTCATGTTTCAAAATTGCTGATGCTACTTATAGGAACCAAGAAGGGTCATGTAGAATAGTTACACATGCTAAAAACATTAAAAGCCCCTTCTGGCACTGAGTCAAATAAAAACAGTTGTTTAGGTAAAAAAGTTTTCCATTCAGGCAGATGCCAGTAGACTCTGCACGTATTTCTGCTGGCAAAAACATTATACTGGATGGTCACCCTTACGCCAAATTTCCATAAAAATTGTGCTATTTATGGTATTATATTGAATAATGATTACTTTGTCAAACCTGACCTCCCTTGTATGGTTTTGACTAGTCATTGAGTCGGCCACAACAGCTCAGTGAACAAGGACATCTTCTTGAGGTGGCTATCGAAGCAGCGGTGAATGCAATCATAGATCTTAGAGACAATTTAAATGAATGGGATGGCAGAGTCGGTGATGGTGACTGTGGATCAACAGTGAGTCTATCTCAAATTATGTTCTCACCATCTTGCAATTATAACTTTGTGTAGGGTTGATTTGTCTGCTTTTGCAGATGTATAGGGGTGCAACAGCAATCCTGGAGGACATGAAGAAACAGTAAGTTTTCTTCCCTACTGCTCAGAAGTTTTTGTAGGATGTTGTATATTTTTTCAGTTTTAGGGATGTTTTTAACATATAATTGAATTTTCATATGATTCGGGGGGCAACTTCATATGATTTTCATATGCTATCATTTGTTCTCATGAATTGATTGCATCTACCAGAAAGAAATAAACTATTGCTCTATGATGAATGGCTAATATGTGTTTTAGTCTCTTTGTAAATTGTAAGAAACTTTTTATTTCTTGAATAAAGTTACTTTTCCCATGACTTGCCTGAATCACATTCTTCTATTTCCAGTTATCCCTTGAATGATGCTGCAGAAACAGTTGGTGAAATTGGATCCTCTATCAGAAGAGTTATGGGAGGAACCAGTGGGATTATGTATTTACTTGCATTGACTCAAAACTTGATTAAGATTCACATTCGTTTCTTTTGATTCTTATAATCATTCGTGCACATCTACTCTTATTCATTTCTACTTTTTAAAACAGATACACAATATTCTGCAAGGCAGCTTGTGCAAAGTTGAAAGCAAACACCCAGTCAGTTGTCACATCTAAACAATGTGAGATGATACTCCTAATGTGATTGCCGTCGAACAGGAAAATCTTGATTCTAACTACTCTCTTGAATCAGGGGCTGAAGCACTTGAAGCTTCCATAGCTGCTGTCAGTAAATATAGCGGGGCTAGTGCTGGATTCCGCACATTGCTAGATGCCCTTATTCCAGCTTCAGCTGTTCTTCAGGAGGTCAACAATAATTACTTTTTTTCTACTTTCTCTGTTCATGTGGCATTATCTTTTGATACTAATCTAGTTACTTTCATGAGCAGAGGTTAAATGCTGGAGATGATCCTTGCATTGCTTTTCTCCTCTCATCTGAAGCAGCAGTGGCTGGAGCTGAATCAACCAGACACATGCAGGCACAGGTGACATTTTTGTTCCTCGTCTTTTCTCTAGATCCTATTGCGTGTATCTTTCCCAATCACCTGTTTGATTCAAAGGACATTATGCAATTTGACTCTGACCGAAAATGGCTCTGATAAAGCACAATGCTTTTCATGGTAAAAGAGAGGTTGGTAATGATTTCCACCAATTTTTCAAGCCCATACGGAAAACAAGTGAATGAATGTTTACATGAAGTAAATGATGGACTGTGAATTTGCAACCAATTTTACACCCTTTCCAATTCTCATCTCTTAAAATTATATTAGAAACAAAATACAAGCATATAACTCACAGCAACGGAAGGATTGGGGGGGTGTTTACAGGTTGAACTATCATTCAATGTGTAATTTTTATATTCAGAGGCATTAGCTTCAAGTCAAACCCTGTTCCTAGAGAAACAAAAATCAGGTAGAGTGAACTTTAAATATAAAGAACGCACAAAAGTTGTCAAGGTAAAAAGGTTTCTACTTCCAATTATTGTGGGAGTGCAATGTAGGCATTTATCAAGACTAGAAATTATTTTAATGCTGGTGGCTGAGAGTTGAAAATTTTCTTCTGTTCTTCACTGGAACAATTATAACGGATGTTTATCCTTATGCATGTTTCCTTTCTAATATTTTTGTCCATGTTGACTACCAATCGCATATTCATTGGTTTTACTATATATATATATATATATGGTGGTATTTCTTATTTCATACCGTCCTATCTAAATCCAAGTGGAATTTTTTTGAGTCCTTTTAAGCCTGTAAAAACTAGCCAGCATGAGTGAAGCTGGAAGAGTTTCCATAATATAGATACAGGTCACTCTGACAACCTTGAAAGATCATTGTGGGGTTATTCATAAAAGTAAAAAATAATTCACTCGAGCAAGAACAAATAATAAATGTCATGTGCTAGTTCTTTACCTTACCTGGTATAGCAATAAAAGCACTTCCATATATTCATGCATTGCATTGTATGGGTGTTGGAGATCTTACCATATAGCTTATGCAGGCCGGTCGCTCAGCATATATCTCCCCGGACATCCTTGCTACAGTGCCAGACCCTGGGGCTATGGCTGCAGCTTCATGGTATAGAGCAGCGGCCTTAGCCATCAAGAACAAATACCAGGTCCATGAGTAGATGCATCTGCCTTTCCCTTCAATTCGAGCTTCTTTTTGGCTACTGATTTAACTAAAAAGCTATTTTTTCATCATGATTGTATACTACAGTCCAACTAATTAGGCTTTCCGCTTTTGCAAATTTTGCTCGCAAAGCTGAGAGAGTGAGTTTTATGCATTCACGTTGTAAAATCTCCAGAAAGATTTGATCAAATCATGTTAGAGTTGACCATAATATGTTTTGAATCTGTTTGTATGACCGGTCACTAGAATATAGACGTTTGGATATCTTGTTGGATTATGCATGTAAAAATAACATTCTATGTGCTTATTTTCTGATATTTTGCACATAATTCGTGTAAATTTTAGGACACACTAAAGCATTGTTGCTGTCATGCCTTCTGCACAAAACCCAGTTATTTGTTCAACTGCATGCAGGTTAATACAGCATCAAAAGACAGGAAGCCTATGATCTCGACGCCCAAATAAAAAAGAAAAGAAAAGAAAATTTAAATTAACTAGTATACTAAAAGAACGAGGTGTTGTCACGGTGGAGTTGTTTTTCAAAATCTTTTGGGGCCACTGAACTTTTTCAATTATAATTCTGTCTTTCAAAGTTTTATGATTATAGTTTTGTGTTCAGGAAGTTGAGAAAGGACCGAGAAAGCTACCTAAAAAATGAGGAGAGAAAGTTGTTGGTTGTTGATATTATAGCTATAAAATTAAAATAATTTATTTTGTTTGATTAATTTTTGTTTTTTAAATAGATTAGATGTTTTTGCAGTTTTATATGAGTTTTTAAAGGGTTTTAGGGTGTGCTTTTAGGATTCCAAGTACAAAACAAATTGGAGCATGTCATCTATCCATCAAAACAATAAAATCAGCCTAGGAATGTGGGCCTAGTTTCCTAGCCGAGGCATGCCTGGGCTCTTGGATAGTGACTTTGCTTCCCATACCAGCAATGCAAGGTCTCTTTTATTTTGTTTTATTATTCTTTAATTTTAATTAATTAATGCACTTTTTACTTTTCATTGTTTTTATCTAAACTTAAATCAATGGCCCCTCTCTTTCATTTTTTAAATTTTTTAGCTCAATTTTTTAAAATAATAGTTATTTTTTAATTATTTTATATTCTGATAATATTTTAAAATAATTTATCTTTATTTTTTTTTATATTTGATATAAATAAAATGTATTTACATGATGTATTTAAAAAAATAAAAACAAAACTATTTATTCTCAGTAAAAAGAATAATTTCCAAGATAAAAAGAATAAATTAGAAAGAAAATTCAAGGTTAAACAAACACACTTATTTGTAAAAAAGCTTTTCCACAAAAATATTAATTTCTCATTTGAACATATAATTAGTATTAAAACCTCTTTTTTAATCTATCCATTTATATATTTTTCTAAATTATTAAATTAAATTAAACATAAACAATATCTCAACATTTTTTAACTAAAAAATATATATACACAATAAAACAAAATCATAATTCTGACACATTAAATCTATAAGTATAATTGTATCTTTTAATGTTTTTAATAATTGTGGTTGAAGTTGAGATTAGGTACAATTTAATTATACATAAAACTCAATTATAAAAATTAATTTTTCTTGTTTTTTTATGGTTTCATACATAAAGTTCAACTTTAATAAAAAAAAAAAAATACACCTGTCTCTCTCTCGATCATTAGAGAATAAATTATGAGGTTCAAAGTTGGGTTCTATTCTAACTTGGGTTTCCTAGAAACTACCCCCCATTTAATCGATAGGTCTCAAGCATATTGTTGATGAGTGATTTTCGGGGAAGGTCTGGCCAGTCAGGAGTCAGGACATTTCCTTGACGATGCCTGGAAACGCAGCAGAAGACCTCCCGGGAGGGTGTAAAATAATTAATAAATAGAGGGAAAAAAAAAGGGAAGCAAATAATTATAATACCAACAAATTTAAGTCAACAGTCTTCCACCGTTGGATCAAATCAATTCAAATTCTTAGCCCAGAACTTAGCAACCCGTATCATGTGGGTCAGGCTCTACGAAAAGCCAGAATGGTTAGAATTTACTTTCTTAGTAGCTCATTTGCTTGCGGTTAAAAAAATCTTTTTAATCTTTTTAAATTATAGTTTTTAAAGAAATGTATATTTATTTAAAATGATATAATATGAATTTAAATTACAATTATAAGGGAAGCCAGTATAAAAAATAAAACCTATTTACCTAAACAAATAATGTTTTTTATTGGATCGGTCAAAAACAAAAACTACCATGATACGATCAGTAATCAAGAATATAATTAGTATTTTATATTTTATTTATTAAATTTGAAATATTATTTATTAACCATAAAAAAAAATAATTTATTCCATATATAAACAGACACAAGCAGCCTTAAGCTAAAACAAACCCCGGAGTATCTGTTTGTAGTAATAACATGACGGAGCAGCTAACAGAGGAACAGATCGCGGAGTTCAAGGAGGCTTTTAGTCTATTTGACAAAGATGGCGATGGTATTGTTATAATCTCTACACTAATTGGTTGTTTTTTTTTTTCAGTCAAGAGAAGATCTACTGTGGATTTGTTTGCTCTTCTCTTGCTACTGATTAGTAAATGATGTGTGTGATGTAGTAGTAGGAGGAGGACAATTGTAATCTGGTTTTTGTTTCTTTTTTTTATTTCTTTGTTGTTTGTTACTGGCATGTTCTTCTTCATGGAAAGTTGCTGTGGGTTTTGTTCTTACAAATGATTTGTTGAAGGCCGAAGCTTTTTCCGTGGAATCAAATCAATTGTTATTGTTCTCAATATTGTCATCTTGATGGTCCATTTAGGATCTTCTGTGATTAGTTGTTTGCGCTCTTGTGATGGGTTTATGCATAGGACGCCATTTGGATTAGGTAGTTGTGCAGGACTGACTGAGTCCTGTTTTCTCTGAGATGGGAAATTTTAAAGAAATGGATTGTGTGAGATTCTCACTTTTAAATTCTTAATTAATTGTCTTAAGTTGAACTTCCATCAAATAAAGCGTTGCGTCAATTATTGTGCTTTGCTCTGGCCTGTGTGTGTGGAACTTATCAAACGATAGTGGACGAAATCACTTGGATGCAATAAGAGGATGATTTTTGTGGGGTAAACACGTCCAAGTTAATCAGCTATCTTGTATGCTGTGATTTAAAACTATCTGATTTATAAATAGATGGCACTGTGCTGTGGAATTTTGATGATCGAGAAGTATTTATTTCGTGTCAGATTGGGAATTCTTTTAATCTGTGTGTGATGTCTTGCAGTTCATCTGCTCCTTCGCAGTACAATTGTGAAATTAACATTACAGCCTTTTAAAATTGTAAAAAGCTTCTATAATATACTATTATTGTTCAACAGGTTGCATCACTACCAAAGAGTTGGGGACAGTGATGAGATCTCTGGGACAAAACCCCACTGAAGCTGAATTGCAGGACATGATCAATGAAGTTGATGCTGATCAAAATGGAACTATTGATTTCCCTGAGTTTTTGAATCTGATGGCAAGGAAAATGAAGGTGAGCTTTGTAAACTTTTATTAGTATTATTGCAGTTGTTTACTCTGTTGGGCTTGGGGCACCACTAGTAAGTTTATTTTTTTTTGTGAATGGTTATCTTTTAAAAGTTTAAAATGTTCCAGTATCATATTAGAATTTTTTGTTCTAAATTTGGATGGCTGTGAGTCGTGATTTCGTGCAGAAGTCTAGTTCAGAAGCACTGGATTGTCGTGAAATTCTAGATATTACAGTATGTTCTTTATTTGTATTGTGTATCCTGTTGATTCACAAGTAATTGATTCAGCAATTTCTGGTGCTGCTACTACTATTTTGTCTGGTTATTGTTGTTTTGTCATGCTAGCAAACTTTTCTCTATTTTGCCTATCTTCCATTCTTAATAATCCAACTAGCATGATTCTTTACCTTTGAAGTTTTCATTTGAAGGGTGTTTTACACTCCTCAAGGGTTTAACCACACTTCAGTCATTCGCTCTCTTACATGAACTGGCAAAAATGCCTTTGGGGTTTCTCAAACAAAGACTCTCTAGTCTCCACCATCCTCTGATCGTCACGCATAACTGAAATGCTGAACTTGAATTTGCTACCAAAATAAACTCATATCTTGTGATGGCTTGTCCTTTCTCATTACACACCCTTCACTTCCTTATGTCCATAAACTCTGTATTCTTCTACATTCAATTCCATGCCCAAACACCCCACTACTCTTCTCCAAATAAAAAAAAACTTTTATTTTATTTTGGTGTTTCTTTACGTTTGTATTAAAAAGAAAAGAAATCAGTGAATGACTGGTGTTTTGAGTTTACTGTTTATTTGGGTCCCTGGTTAGAATCGATGCCATTTTTGAGAGCTGGGTTTGTGGAATGGAGGCAGCAATATTTTGGTATTTTTTTTGGCTTGAGCTGGGGTTAATGTGATGGTTTGCGGGGCTGGGTCAAAGAGCGAGTTGGGGTTTTTGAGCCGCAATTCTCTTGGTATTTGTGGTTCGGTTTGAGTTGGGGTTAAGGTGGTGATCTGGGGTAAAGAGTTGGAGAGCGAGTTGCAGTTTCTAATTTGGGATTTTTAGTTTGTGGGTTTCTTTTTGTTTGATATTCACAGGTTTTGGTTCATGTTAATTTCACATTAGTGAAATAAATTATGTTTAGGTTTTTTGACAAGTTTAGTTCATGTTAGTTTCAAATTTAAGATTTGTTTTGAAACCAAAGAGTAATGTTTAATTTTAGTCTACCTTAGCTTGTTTTTATTTTGAAACATTTTATCTCTGCATAAAATAAATAAATAATGAAGCATTTTGTAATGTGTCAAGGTCCCCAAGGCACCATAGCTTTTGTTTGAGACATCTTGATGGCATATTGGTCAGCTTGCAAAATAAATGGAATGATCAGAGCTTGGTTAACCAATTGAAGAGTGCAACTATCACCTCC
>Ga0307518_10001862_pt1 | contig 15600 bp, 24 predicted proteins | sample 25_EM_MG_FD_203889 | JGI IMG/M metagenome (GOLD analysis project Ga0307518, IMG submission 203889) | Populus trichocarpa ectomycorrhiza microbial communities from riparian zone in the Pacific Northwest, United States - 25_EM | ecosystem: Host-associated > Plants > Roots > Unclassified | place...
TGCGGTCCGTGACAAACACAAGGGTCCTTTGACTCCTCAATGTGGCAGAAGATATGGTCTCCCACTGGACTGCTGCCTGTACTGGAAAGCGAGTCCACACTTCCGAATGACAGTCTACCAAACAGTTGTGGGCAGATGCCCTCGTCGCCTTATTAGAGCTTCTACAGCTCGCCTTCTCTCGGAACATGAATTTGGTGATTCGGCGAGTACACTTTCCATATAGTGTATCCACCATGGCTGGTACTAAGTCCCATCAGAATTTAATCACCATCCCCAATAACCTCACATGACAGTGCCTAGACCCTCCTCATTCCCCTATCATGCTTAACCTGATCAACACCATCAGCAAATACTCATACTTGTGGACCTTGTACACCACTGCCTCTCCTGGTCGTTTCTACACCCCAGGAGAACATCTTCCCCCTGGCTGTTTACAACCTCCCTGCAGGCTGCAGGTGAGCCGTCCTCTGGTGGCCTCACTTCAGGAATGTACAGGTTGAGGGAGTCCTGCTCCTGGGTGAAGTATTGATGGGGCTCTGATGGGGAGTAGACTGCATTGCAAAATAATGAAAAGTGTCTGTTCATATGGCAGAGTGCAGATGGAAGTGAGTGGTGAATGTCGAGCTCAGGAGTTGGGAGTTGGGATGGGCAGTGGTGATAATGGCAAATGGAGTGATGGTGACTGTGGGATGGTGGCACAATGAACAGCAACAATGTTGATTCAACACGACTTGAGGCTGGCCAAAGATAGTCGCTGAGCAGATGCGCCAAAGTCCAATATTGCGAGACAATGGCTTACCAGTGTTGCTTGGGCCACCAAGTCCACAAAATGTTGTTATGAGCTTCTGAGACTGTGGCGTCGACGGGGACGAATCAAAGCCTAGAAACATTAGTCAAGCACCGAATATCAAACACACCTACCTTAGTTGAAGTGGTCGGTACGTTGTAGATAGCAGGCAGTTGCATGACTCATGTGTGGACACTGGAACAGTCCAAAATACAAGTTTGCAGGCTTATGTACTATAAATCTATGTCAAGTTCAACATACAGTGCCCATGAAGTATGTAAGAGACAAAGAGAGCAAGATCTAGCAACAATGATATGAGTAATGAGACTTCAAATTGAGTAGTAGATGTAATTAATACAACTGAACATGCTCTGGGACAGTGTTGCCTTCTGCCAATGCAATGGCATCAATGGCTTGGACCATTGCATCATTGAGGTTACCTTCTGCAGTCGCGAGGCAAGCTAATGTGTCCTCTGTATCCTCGCCACAAACCATGTCCTTCTCTGATGTTATCCACTGTCGCATAAAATGTAGGCGGTCCTTCTTCAGCCAAAACTTGAGCATTTGTAGCACTTCCATGAGGGCAGGACTGATACAGTTCCGTTTTTTGGTATCAGTCTCAGCGCTTGATGAGAACACACACTCGCAAGGGACAGTTGATGCTTGGATCGGCAAGTAATCCATTGCCATCTGGAAAATAGTGGGGTACCTGAGATGTTCCAACTGAGTGGTACATCAGTGGATGCAGTATGCTGGCAATGAGATCTCACCTTCCAGAATCTGAGCACATCAGCATTCCGATAAGAGATCATGGCAGTGTATGAAACAAATTCATCTTCAACAGATTGTTTCCCAGAATCCTCTTGTTCCTTGGTGCTGGGGGCAATTTGCATATTTGGGAGGCCATACCGTGAAGCCAGTGTCATAAATGCATGTGGCTGGGCAGGTTTGGGACTCGACAGTGGGTTGGAGGTAGGGTACTTGGTGTGGTATTCATTCATCTGAGTTATTGGTTAAAGTCAACTGGCATGCTTGAATGAATCCAAAGACCTGCCTTTGCTAAGATGTGTTCTTTCACCAACAAAGATTCAGCATTCCAGTGTGTCTGCACCCATGAGAACTGGATGGAAGGGTCGACAACTTTTGAGGTTCAACAGGGTAAAGTTAGCTAAACATTGCAGAGTAATACTCGACCTACACATTGCAAATAGATAGGCTTTGTTGGCCCGCATACGTTTATGATAGCTTGTCGCCCAGGAAAGTCCCTCTTGGATGAAAAGGGCCAGTTGTGGGTGGTTCGGTGATGTCGCCATCACCTGCCATTGAGCCACAAATGTTTCATATGTAGGTAGAGTACCGCCAAGGAGCAGGCAACGCTCTCCTGACATTGTTTGCTGGGCGATGGAGGGGGCCTTCATGTAAGTCATAGTGAGTATGGAAAAGTGTAGTGCCATTTGGTAAGAGAGGGAGAAGGTTCATATTTATATACCACAATGAAGAGTACACGACACAGTCGAAGAGGTCATATGCACGACAGGTGCGTGTCCCACGACAGGCAGGACTTGAAGGACGACCTTCGGGCCAGGGGAAGATAATCATCAAAGGAGGGCCATCTCTGTTTCCTGGAATAATCGTCTTGAACATGGGGGGGGGTTCCAGAGAAACCCAGTGCATTTCTTGCATGTGCAGCTTCATCTGGAGGAGCAATTGATATCGTAGTGTCGATGACGCGCAGTTCAGGTGGGGCCTGCGAATATCGAGAGAAGAATTTGACTAGCGAAGAGTCGGTGTTATATGGAATGGGTTCGGTGACGACGGCTCCTTCCCTGTCCCACCGAATTATGTGGGCGGTGTCGTACAATATAAACTAGGAGAAGCAGTGTGTGCGAAATTGAGAGATGAGCTGCACTGCAGCGTAGGTCCCGATTTGCCCTAATGTGTCCTGCTGGTTGTCTGAAGGTCCAATGAATGCGATTTGGTCGTGATTTTCAGAGGAAGGGCAGGTGAATGGATTCTCAAAATTATACAACTTGAACTCGATGTGCATGTCAAGGAGGGAGGAATCACAACCTGCGGGAATGGCATTGCCAAGCGTGTTGTGATAGACAGAAATGTCCGGCTTGATCTCGAATTTAAACCTGGTCTTCTTGTCTCCCCGAGAATGGGAATTGACGAAGCACAACTGCGGAGCAAAAGAACTTATGCTGTCAATCTTTTTCGTCACAAATGAGTAATGGAGATGCATGGAGCAGATGCACTACTTATGAATGGCCTGTACATGCCCAACTCATTCGTGGCGTCAACGACCGCATTGAAAGAATGGCGCACTTGGAACTGATGTGCTGTTGAAGCATAGTCTGGAATACGTGATAAGGGAATAAAGCCGTTGAGAAAGTCTTCGACGGGCATTGGACCGACCACAGAACTTTTCATGTTATGGCTGATGTTATGCACCGTAGGGTGACGATAGCGAGTATATGTCGAGAAGAGCCTCTCCGTGAGCCTGTCCTTTTTAATAGGGGTACTCGATTGGGGTGGTAGTGTTGCCTCCTGAGAACAACCGTCTACTGCGCCACTGTCGATTGGAGGCGGTTGGAGATGCTGAGGGGAGTTCATGTTGACCTTCATAATCTATCAGTTACCAAGTATCGAGGAAAAGGAGTGGTGTGACCCGAAACAAGACACTGGAACGTAGCGTTGGATCTCTGGTAAGGTGTGTGTGGACGTGGTTGCAGTGGAAGCAATTGCATATTCTCCATCATATGATCATACTATGTGCGGGTGACAAGTACATACAAAAACAGTAGTTACAGAATGTATTCTGATACAGAAAAAAATGACGTCTACAGCCTCTCTCTCTTATTATAGTAAATCGTAATCCTTCTCCACCCGGTAGCACATGATGCCAGATGAGTCACATCCACACGAAGCTAGGGGGGAGGAGCTGGCTGTCACTTAGATTCGGGTCAGCAAGACACTGAGTACTACAATATGTATATCAATGAATTCCAGTACCACTGCAGCCTCTAGCGGTGCACATGGAGCTGCCAGACATTACACTGGGGGGAAGGGAGTAGGCCGCCAGTCCTGGATTCGGGTCAGTAAGACACTAAGTGCTATGTCAATGAAACGACCTTCCGAGTACCACTACAGCGGCGAAGTGCACATGGTGCTGGACGTTTGATAAGAATGCTAGGGGCCCGGGGGGGGAGCTAGTAACCGGACACTTGGAATCAGGTCAGTAAGACATTACTAAGTACTATATCGATGAAACAGTTCTGGTACCACAGCAGCAGAGTGGCGCACGACGCCGCCGGATGTTACGCTTGGGGGGGAGGGGGGAGCTGGCCGGACACTCCTGGAATTGGGAGAATGACAGTAGGTGACTGCGCGACCACTGCAGCAGAGCAGCGGTCACACTTGAATTTAGGTCAGTAAGACACTAATAAATGCTGATTTTGAAATGATCTTCCGGGTATATTCAATTGCTCCTTTGTACCTACTTACGATCTCGATCGCACTTTCTTCGCCTCAATCTTGCCTTTCGTTGGTACTACTAGGCACTCGTACTAAGGTCATGGATCATTTAGTATTACTCCCTGCGATTACCGGATCACTACTAGGTAGAAGGGAAATACGACAGGCAGTAATGTAAGTATCAAATACTAGTGAACACAAGATGATCTCATCTTCGGTGATTTGAGAAACAGAGACGGACTCATAAAATGAAGGCTCGTCCATCTTGATGTTGAAGGATCCCCACCAGATGTTGTCCTTACCGGTCTCTTCGTAGACAATATGTTTGTCCTTGAGGCTCAGCTGGTCTTCTTACCAGTGAAGTTGATGAAGGAACCAGAGGAAGAGCTGACAGCGCGCTCATCCGTGCACCTTCTCACTCACCCACAATGCAGTCTAGCACAATATTGTACTACAGAGTCATCATTTCATATGTAGTGTAAACAAACATAAGGATGTAGTTAAGCTGGTTCTACAATGTGATGAATAAGAACCCGGAGGAAGTGCCGAAAATGACTGATGTCGTCCTCTTCGACGGAAGTGAGCTCGTAGCCCCTCAAAACAGCAGCCAACTGTGCAAAGACCCACACACCACAGTCGTGTCCATTGGTTTGCCGTGGTTCTAACTGTAATGGTAATTAGCAAGCCATAGGTACAACCTTATTTCTCAAAGCCTACAAATACGGGCCGGGCCACCCAATCACCGCGATCGCGATGGTTAGTCCCCAGCCTCTGAGTCGCGACATTGGAGAGGCGACAAATGAGTTGCATGATATCCTGCACATGAGTTAGTGTGGGACCAGTATACTAAGGTGGCTGACCTTAACATCCTTCCTCCAAGGCTGCTGTTCAGCCAGGCTGTCAAATAACAACAGCTGCCTCGAAGGAAAATAAATCACGCAGAGCACCCAATGTCCCACAGGCAACGAACGATGGACTGGAAGGACCCAGATGGGCTTCTCCCAGAAGCGAGTCCATGCCACGTTGCGCCAGAGCATATCGTCATTGGCATTATAACGAATATGGGGAAGGTCATGGGTCGAAAGAATAGCACAGGAAGCCGCCGCAGGCAGGAACGCCGAGTAGAGGAGAGCGGCACAACCATTGATGCAAGCGTCATTGAGGTGGGCCTGTGGAGATGCCAATATACTGGTATCACTCAGGTGGAAAGTCTGTCGAGGGAAGCCATCAACAGATGGTTGTATTATGGTTGTCATAATAGCTTGCACATGGGCATCCTTTGCCAAGTCAAATCCACCGTCAATATTTATTACCTGCAAAAGCCATGTGAAGCGGGGACTAATAATAGTAATCCATCCTACCTCTGGAAGCTCCCAATTCATTGTTACTTTGGACGGTGTTTCAGCTTCAAGCTTGAACTCGTCTTCATCATCAGAATGGGCGACTTCAAGTATGTCTGAAAGCGTGACCTGTTCAGGATCGAGGGGAAGTTGCACAGGGTCAGTGCCTAGCGTGTCAGTGAGTCCCCAAATCTCCTCATCATCGGCATCATTAACATGATCGTTGATAATGACCGGCAGTAGCCACCACAAGGAAGGCTGAGAGTTTCCCATGATAGTTTCGGCAGCCCGGGTGGCAACTTCGGTCTGGTTCGCATAACGAGAGGGCGAACTTAGAGCGGTTGGCCATCGCTCCTGTAGCTCGGAAACGGCTTTGAGCTGCTGTCTCAAAATGAAATGATGGTTGCCATCTGAAAATTGTCAGTTAAGAAAGAGACTTCTGATGGTGGCTGAACTCACTTTCAGATTGCCGTAATGCGACATGAATGGCAGCGAGTTCATAGCCATACCAATGACACATATTGCCTGCTTCTAAACCCAGACAATGTTGTTCTTCCAGACAACATTCCATCTTGATGAGAGCACGGATACCATCTCGCACGCCAGCGTCTTCGAGCCATCGAGGGATCTCCCCCACCGAGGGAGTGATCCACAGGTCTTGCATGAGCGTTGGATCATTTCGTAAGTCGGTGAGTGTCGTGGGTAGCGGGGAAGGCAAAGGAATCACCCAAGACAGGTCGTGAAGCTGTGAAAGCTGCTCACAAAAATGGTTGTATTTGCGAATGGCTGCCGTTTCCCAATCACCTTCCATGTCTGTTGATGAAGCTTGGTACCTAAAAATGTCTTGGATGGTGGGTCCTATGAAGGGTGGCCAGGGACGCACCCAGAGGCTTGTCTTTTCCGCCGACAGCATGGTTGAGCTTGTCCCACTCAAAGAAAGTGCTGACTGCCCTCTTGCGAATATTTATCTTCAAGTCCTGAGCCATCAGTAGTATCTGCACGAAGTCGAGGCTGATATTTTTGAGTTCTGGGAATTGGTCATGCACATTGAGAGATGAATAGAGGGCCTCAGCTTTGGTCATGAGCCTCGCATGACTGCGCTTGAGGCTCACGAGCGCATCCATAATACCAGGGGACGCATTCCCTTTCTCGATAGTCGCTCATGCCAGTTTCAGCACCTTATTGCTGTTGTCCAAGTCGGCTTGCAGCGTGAGCACAGTGTCGAGCTCTTTCTTGAACTTGGCGGGCACATCTAAGGACGTTCATTAATGGGAAAGGCGTGATTTGAGTATAAGTACTTATGTGCTCTGATGGACAATTGAGTCACTCATTGTTCAGTCCATTGTTTCTGGAGTTCCGTAACGCTCGTGCCGCAGTTGTCAAGGACTTCTTGTGCCACAGATCCTTGGTCGCCTACGCCCTTTTTGAGGTGGCGCCTAAGCCAATCCCCAAGCTCACGCTGCATTTCATAGCCGACTGTTGCCGCATGACGATCAAGAAGCCAGATGCGGCGTTGTCGCTAGGCAAGATCAGCGAAGAGATTGATACAAACCACGAACTTACGGATGATACGTGTTCAATCCCAATAAGTTTAATGAATTGCGACCACAGTCGCTCAGTACCTTCACCGTCAGATAAACCCAACCCAGAAGCAATGCGTGGGTTGTAAACGAACTGGCATGCCCATTCATGGCCATACGCATGCATGGCAGTGGTTGCAAAGCAAAGACGAGACATGATCTGTTGTTCGAGGATATTAAACTGTAACAACAACGTTTTAGAACAAAGAATTGATGGGACGAAAACTTACCTGGGAGAGCGAGCGAGCTAGAATGCAGCCCACATCATATAACACCACAATGTTAGCTTGATACGGAAGAAGGGAGAAAAGGTACGAAATGAGAGCAACGCCATACTTTTGTTGTTCGCCTGGCGTGTCTATGTTTGCCAAAAATAATGGTATGTCATGATGACAAATGAGCGCCATTACTCCAGAGTCATCAAAGTTGTCCATGGCCGTTTTTTGCTTCTGGCCGTCTGCAGCCTCGTATGAGGCCTTGCATTGGTCAATGGCCTCGTCGGGTATTGCGGATGGTGCCAGTTTTGATGGACGTTGGCGGGCACAGGCAATGTGACACCCAATGGTGTCTACCTGTGCTTTTGGAATAAAGTAAGTTGGTTCATAGAATTGTGGGCAGTCACCTGCAGAGCGCCGATGCCGGTGATGAAAATTACCGTCTGTTGCGACGTGAATATCGCTGCCCACGTCGAGCGGTCTCCCGAACAACATGCCACCAAAGCATGCTGGGCACCATTGAATGAGAAGTTCAGCACAGGAACCCCGGGATAGACCGTCCTGCTGCACGGTTGGGGACAATGGGGAAGAGGAAGGCGCCAAAAGGGGATCGATAGCGGGCTTGACAAGAAGTCGGCATTGCTGAATGAGGCTGTCAACCTGCTTTTCCACTTCAACCTGCAGGATATTGTACCACTGTGCAGCGTGACTGAGACCGCGCCGGAATGGATCTCTCACAGCCCGGCCCTTACCGCATGCAACGATCAGGGATGAGAATAAAGAGACGACGAATGTCACTTACTTTGTGATCCATCACGCAGAAGCCTCGCCTAGCGTAGTATGTACTGAGAGCGGCCGCGAGGGCGTGAGTCGCGTCGCACGAATGCTCAAAAATTGCATGGAAGAGAGAAAGAAGTTCGATGGATATGGCCATCCGTGGCTGAGTTGGCGCAGTCGGAAATAGTCCATGGGAGACGAGCGCATGAGGGAGAGTTGAACAAAGACAGCTGGAGATATCTATAGACACAACACCTGGGGCAGTTTGTTAACGAATAGAGAAACGGCTGGAGTTTGAATTACTTACAGTCAAAAAATAAACACAATACCGCCGTTAGTTTTTGGTCTTGACAACTTGATGTACACAAAGAGAGCCGAGAGCCAAGGGCCATTAACGGTTGGCGAAGTGTTGCTGCTGTGTACTTGAGGAAAGGGTCGACGATAGTAGGGATAAGAGCCTTCCAGGCAGCACACGAAGAGATTGACCTGGCAGTAGGGCAGGTAGTGCAAATATGCTGTGCAGTGGCGCCATGGGGCGCATCCTCACTGTCAGACATGACTAGTAAATCTTCCAGCTCCATTGGGGGCACTTCGAGCAGGTCCTCTGGCTGAAGGATCGGAGATGCAGCAATGATGGTGCTGCTTGGCGGCTGCTCTGGTTCTGGAGGGGCTGCTAGTAAAAGTTGGAGTTCATTGAGGAGTTTCTGCCGTTTAGAAGCATGTCCTGGAACGGGCACGGTCATCCAGCTCTTCTTCTTGTCCCGCGCTTTTCGAGGGCTGGTGAAGTGCCGACCCAGCCCCCTGGTTGTGATGGCTTGCGACGAACGAGTAGGCCGGGGATCTGACATCGCATATGATCAGGAAGAAAAAGAAAGGACAAGTCATGAGAACGTATGAAACTGATGATAAATACATGGCTTGAGAGGCTCTGGGAGAATGGATGACCGTCGTTGGGGGAGGTCTGTAGGAAGTCTGCAGAGGGCTGATAGAGGCTCAGAGGTGGCATACTGGAGGTAACGAGGAGGATTTGCTGACGGGCAGCCGAGAAAATGGAAATTCAGGGCCAGCTGGGTAGATCTGGTGGGGATGGTTGGTCTCTTAGATAGGTTTTCCACAACAAAAAAACCTATCTAAGAGACCTCTATTGCCACCGAAAACTGGTGCCTAAGGTGGACACAATTCAGCATTCAGGCATGACCATGCTCTTCGCACTTCAGGCCAGCGTCGATCCAATTTCCACCAAACCATTCAAAGTGGCAATGAGAACCAGTCCTTCACTAGTGATGGCAAATGTATCAATCTCCCAGTTGTACAACTTCTTCGAGATGTGGGTCAGGACCCACTGGGACTCTACATATTTCATGATCAATCGTCTCTGTACCCTATGCCAGGTTTGTCAAGCTATCACTTCAAAACTTTCAGCTAACGCATGCGCTTACTGCTAGGCTATTGAACTTTTCATGGCCACACCAAGAAATGCAGATGTTGCCCACCACAAGTTGGCACTGCTTGATTGGGAAGTGCTGCAAGATCTTGAGTTTATTTTGGAGGTCAGTCCTTATGACTTGTTAGTTGTTGTAGATGACACTTTCCCTTGGGTATCCATGGCAGGGAACCCACTCGCCATGTCAGTCCACAGCGTCCCCTACACTACCGTCCCCCCATTCTCATCGATCCAACCCCACCACTGCCCCCACCACTCGCTCCACAACCAAGGCTGCTTGTTGGCAGTCGCGTGATGAGGGCTCCAACGAGGAAGATGCTGGCTTTGAAGTTCGAACCTGTCGCTAGTAGCTCCAAGCCTCCAACACTACCGATGCCCATCGTGGAACTATTTGCAATTGGCATACTGAGTCAGAGCAAAGGTTCCATGATGAATTCAATGATGATTATTGTTGGTTCAAGGCCAACAACTCCAGGCAAGAGTCCTGCACAGAAAATGGCCATGAGTAGAACCAGCTTGAGGAGCCATTTTGTCTTAGTCAATATATCCTGAATCCTGATTGCTCTTCAATTAACTTGTGGCACTGTTACAACCATGTCCAACTCTGGGCCTTATCCGGTTACTCCGGTCGCATCGCAGCACTATAGCTCAACTCCGGTTGCACATCACTTACTCTGGTCACGGTTGCGCAGATATACCTCCACTATGTACGACCCTTGGTCTAATCCCTACACAGTCCTTACTACACCTCGCCGTCTACCCTGGCTTGATGTGAGTTCTCCGTGTGCTCGATATATCTCCTACCTTGTATCATTTTCACCGGACCTGGTTTATTTTACTTGGACCTGACTTTATTTTACCCGGACCTGACTTTATTTTACCCAGACCTGACTTAGTACTTTCTCCAGTTATCCCTTGTCCGCTTTTTAGACTGTTTACTTGTCACTGTAAGTACTCGTCCCTAGTTCTTACTTAGTATAAGTACTCTGTAGATTATCCTGTATTCTTCAGTCTGAAATCAACTTAATCTCTACTCCAGTCTCTGTCTGTCTCCGCCTCCGTCTCCAACTCCATCGCCTTGACCGGAACCTACGCAAGGGATCAACGCTCGACCCCCTTGTCATTGAATCCAATCGGTCTCAACTCTGGCCGGACTAATCCCTTGTCCAGCCCTCTGCCCTTTCTCCTTCGTCCGCTTTCGTCCGGACTTGACCAGACCCCCTACCGGAGTAGACCCAGACTTGACAGTATTCCAGACTCACACTTGTGTGGGTTCGCTATCCCAAACCTCGTACGCAAACTAGTTGCTATCTCTTATGACCATGACTACGCGCTCTCGCGCTCGTACCGCTGCAGCACTTGCTGAGGAAGCAGGTGCAGTAGACGACCTCCATCTTTCTGCCGCACAGCAAGCCCTGTCTAACCGCAGGCAACCTCCGGCTTCTGTTAGCCAATTCCGGAGCTTCACAGCTCGAAACCCCACAGCGTCTGTGACTCCGCGTCAAGATGCTGCGTCTCAGAGCCTTTGTGGTTCTGCAGACTTAGGTCACCATGAATCCATTTCTGGTGATCGGTTTCCATACCATCGTGACCCCACTCCGGAACGTCACGAACCCGGTCGTTTCCAATGGTTCGGCCCTGAGGACGGCCCCGGAGATGATCTGGACAACCCCGGAGATGACAACAACAACGATGACAACGATGAATTTCTCGACGCCACGGAAGAGCTAGACCCTAGTCTGGCTGTCTTCCACAATCTCGCCGTCGCTGTCAACCGTCTCTCCCACTCCTCTTGTCGTACCAACGACTCCTCTTCCTCCCGTGCCAAGGTCCATGAACCGGACACCTTTGACGGCATGGACCCCAAAAAACTCCAGACCTTCTTGGTCCAGTGTGAGTTATGCTTCCAGGATCGAGCCAAGGCATTCCGCCTTGATAGGGCAAAGGTAACTTTTGCCCAATCATATCTAAAAGGGATGACTCTAGAATGGTTCGAACCAGACCTGCTGAACTCTGGTGATCTGGCTGACCGTCCACGCTGGATGGACAGCTGGGTCCATTTTGTCGCTGAGCTCCAGAGTACCTTTGGACCTCACGACCCCATCACTGATGCTGAGCATCAACTCGAGCATCTCCAGATGAAGGATGCTCACCGCGTTACGCGGTATATTGTAGACTTCAACCGGCTTGCCTCGCAGGTCCAGGACTACGGGGATGGCACGCTCCACCGCCTGTTTTACTCCGGTCTCCCGGACCGCCTTAAGGATGAAATTGCTCGAGTTGGGAAACCCCTGACTCTGCATGGGCTTAGGGCCCTTTGTCAAGAGATCAATGCGCGCTATTGGGAGAGCAAAGACAAGATCTCTCATACGACGAAGACCCAATCCACCTCATCCCCTACCAAGCCCTCCAACTCCGGAGGCAACTCATCTAACTCCGGTCAGGAGAAATCCAAGACTGGTAACTCCCCCAGCTCCACCAACTCTGGCTCATCCAAGACGACCAGCAACCAGTCCTCCTCTGGTTCCAGACCGCACTTAACCAACAAGCTTGGTAAGGATGGGAAGCTGACCGCAGATGAGCATAAACGGCGTCTGGACAACAACCTCTGCATGTTCTGTGGAGGTACCGGTCACTTCACAGATGATTGTCCTAAGAAGACCAAAAAGGCCAAGGCTCGCGCTGCGGCCATCGCTGCTGAGTCCGGTAAAACGGACTCTACTAACTCGGGTGCCAACTCCGAGTCAAAAAAAGAGTAAGCAGCTCCTGGACCTCCGCACAACCGGCGAGCTGCGTTGACTCCGGAAGTGCACCCAAGGAGGCTCGCCTCAACACGTCCCCTCTTTACAATCCTAACTCCCTTATGCCTCATGTTTTCCTTTTGTCTTACGATTTACCAGAACTCTGTGCGCTTGTGGACTCCGGTTCCACACACTGTTTTGTAGATACCCAATATGCTCTCGGACACTCTCTCTCCACTTACTCCATTCCTCCGATTGTACTCCAGCTCTTTGACGGTACCTCGAATTTTGTAATTACTCAAGCCGTCGATCTATCAGTGAAATTCCCCGCATCCGGTGATGTCACCCCTATGACTTTTTACCTCGCTCCACTAGATTCTGAATGCATGATTGTCCTTGAACATAACTGGCTCACCCACTACAATCCGTTGATTGACTGGGTACTGAGCAGTTTAACTTTCCGGACCCCTGCACCAAGTTTGCTAGCACCCCCGTCGACTCCCTCTCTGGTTCAGTCCGGTAACCCTGTCTCCGGCCTCTCTGGCCAATCTGACCCTGGCCTTGTGCCATCTGTTGACACTCCGGTTTGCACCCCTCTGTAACGGTCCTACTTTTTATCTTATCTAATCTGTGATTAGATAGCGTCTTATCTTATTGAAGTGTACAGCCGTATCTTATCTACCTTAGTCTAGACCCATGCCTCATGCTGTACACGCTGCCTCCCTGACATCCTTCCGCATAGCCTTAGCTCCACTGTGACGTCACTAGCATAGCGTTGCACAGTACGTAGCCTTGTGGGTAGCCTTGCGTAGCCCTCGTGTAGAGTAGTATATATACAGTGCAATCCAGCACCCAGAAGCTCTCCATTCGAGCTCATCTTGGGTTATTGCCCTAGTCCTCGCGTCCTATCCTCTCAGAGCCCCAGTGTGTAGTAGGGTCCTTGGTGTCTTCGCCTAGGGTCGTCTCACCTGAGCTCGAATCTAAACCTCTACTTTGCTCTACTACGCGCTCGTCTAGCCTTATCAGACAACTGTACCCGGACTCCAGGGTTAAGGAGCTTCTTCTTCACACCTGCATTTCGTACACAGCCAGCCTTTTAGTGCCATTCCCGTAGTGCTTCGGCATTGGGAGTTTTTAGCACCACATCCTTTACGTACTGTACACCAGCCCAGGGTCGTGCCTGGTGTCTGAAGGTCGGCGCCCGTTCAAAAGTGGTTCGCAGCCACAAGGCGATTGAGACATACTTACTCAGTAGTTCCTGCGTCCGTGCAGAGGTGGACCTGTGATCTGCAGCCACTAGCCGTTTGTTCTCTGCATAGCTGTGCCACTGCCCTGATCCGGCGAGAGCGACAGGCGAACAGAGTCTTATGCTTAGTTTAGTGGAACATCTGTGGGGATCTAGTCCCGTATAGTCTTACCCTACGTCACCCCTTGTGTTACCACCATACCTTACCAGTTTCCCCGTCACCTCGTCGAAGCGCAACAGGAGCGCTTGGCGATCATTTACGGTCCCCGCCCTGTCTCCAGCAAAGAAGCTGTCGCTAGAGAAACAGCCCTCGAGGAGGAAAACCAGTTTACCGCTGCCGTTGCCGCCTACAGTTGCCTTATCAGCGACTTCGAAATCCAAGTCCTCCTCGGCCTCCACCGTTCCCTTCCTGTTCCACCCCTGCCAGACCTCCCTCTCGCTCGCCGCCGCACCTTCCGGTCCTCTCGTCTCCGGCCGGTTAAACAAAGACCTACCCCCTATTCCCGTCTCCACCCCTACTGAGTCAGAAGAATGGCTGACCTCAACACACTCCTCGGTCAGCTCATCCAGGGGCAAATCGTCCTCCAGAACCATATCGCGGCCCTTGCGGCTGCACAGCCTCAGCCTGCACCGCCGGCACGCAAGAAGGTGGTCGCGGATCCCGGCTCTTTCAATGGTTCTCCCGCCAAGTTCCACGAGTGGTGGAGCAAGCTTAAGGTGTGGATCGACATCACGATGGAGGGAGCCAATGACGCGACGGTGGCAGCCGCCGTCTACTCTCGGCTCACGGGTCCGAAAGCTGGTCAATGGGCTCAGGTCTGCCTTGACCAGTGTATGGCAGCCCACGCCGCCCTTGTCGCCGCACCACCCCTTGCCCTGGGAGCGCCGCCCCCGCCGCCAGCGTGGCCCACCAAGCAGGCCCTCGAGGCCGAAATAGAAGGGTTCTTCCTTCCAGGAAACAACCAGGAATGGGCAAGAGCCCAGTTGTTGCGTCTTTGTCAGGGCCCTCGTCAGCGCATTGACGAATTCTTAGCGCAGTTCGAAGCGCTTAAGATACAGAGTCGGTGCGTAGATGACTACGCTAGGGACCTGCTCAAAAGAGTGCTCCAGAGGAAACTCCTGGAGCAAGTTTACATTCAGAACATGCCGCGCGACACGTATGTCACCCTGTCCGCCTCGGCCAGGGAAATAGGAAGAGCACAAGAACTCTTCATAATTAATACGCAGTCGCAGTCACCGGTCTGGTATTACCAGGGCCAAAATTATTCGTCGTCTTCAGCGTCAGCCAGCGGTACCCCTATGGATATAGGAGCCGCAGACGCATCGTCTCAGCAAAGGGGTAAAGGGCCCCAATGCTACAATTGCCAATTATTTGGCCACATTGCACGTGAGTGCACAAAGCCGCGCCGCCCTCATCGTGGGCAACCCCAAGCACGGGCAGCACAGGCCCAACCGGAGGATGACCGGTTAAACGCAGTGCGAGGAATGTCTTTTGCAGAAATGCAGGCATTCTTCAGAGATTTAAAAGATTAGAGAGTGAGGACGTGTCGGGCACCCTCGCTCTTGAATCTTCTTTGGACACAGCTGTACGTATTTTGGACTACAGACTATCTCGTGCTACCACTCCTGTTGTACAGGAAATATTTAAATACCGCATCGCTTTGTTACGTAGTAAAGTTACGAAAACTTACAAAAAAGTGTCTTCTGTAGTTTCTCCTGTTTCCGTTTCTCCTTCTCGCTACTCTGTCTTGTCTGTTGATAGTATGGACTGTGACTCGGACTGTTCTGCACCATCTGAGGGGGTCCCTGCAAAGGGCTTGGCGCCGAATGTAAAATCGAGCGTGCTTAATTCCCGGTTGAATAAAGACAATCTTTCTCCTTCTTTGGCATCTGAGAAACCGGAAAGTCCCGCCGGCAACTCGGAAGTTCCCATGGACTTACGAAGGTCCTTCACAATGGAACGTGAAGTGACGGTACCGGTCCGCATCCGCGG
>Ga0307518_10001864_pt1 | contig 15598 bp, 8 predicted proteins | sample 25_EM_MG_FD_203889 | JGI IMG/M metagenome (GOLD analysis project Ga0307518, IMG submission 203889) | Populus trichocarpa ectomycorrhiza microbial communities from riparian zone in the Pacific Northwest, United States - 25_EM | ecosystem: Host-associated > Plants > Roots > Unclassified | place...
GAATTATCATAGCATCCTTTTGAAATCTCATGATCTTTGATTGGTGTAGCAAGCTGTAGGACTTGGTAGCTGGGAATCCTTCTTAGCTTAACATGGTCATAGACACTAGAATCTGTATAGTAGCTTGATGGGAATTGGTGTGAGATATTATGGGATGCGGACAATTTAAAAGGGATATGTTTTTGCTTTAAATTAATATTATTTTGATGTTTTTATATCATTTTAATGTGGTAATGTTAAAAATAATTTTTTTAAAATAAAAAAATATTATTTTAATATATTTCTAAGTAAAAAATATTTTAAAAAACACAAGTTGCATTTGGTTTGGTAAGACACCGAATGGGAAACTGGATGCAAGGCTTCTCGGTCTACAAGGGATAACTTCGAAAGAGCAGAGTTGTGGGCTTTTAGACGGATAGAGTTCTGCATGTTCTAGGGGAGAGTAACCAATGTGCTGGTTTTATAGCTGGTGTTGGATCTAGCAATCTGGATATCCGGCAAGTTTGGGATAGTCTCCTAATGTTTATGGATTCATCTTCGAAAGTTGCTGCTATGGGGATAGCCTTTAGATGTACCTAGTTTCAGTTCTACTTAATCTGAAGTACTAAGAAAAAGAAAGAAAAGAAGCGAGAGAAGCTTATGGTGGCTGGTGTGGCCTTGAATCTTTAACTCCCGCACTTATTGTTCAATCATCACTCTTAATCTTGCAGCAAAGATAGAGGACAGTTGGAACATTCACAGCAGTATTTAACAGTTTTACCTACAAATTTTTTTCGTCGGTATAAGATACATATTCCATCAGTAATTAATTTACCAACGAAATCACCGACAAAAATACTCCGTCAATGAATCTTTCATCGGTAATCTTTTGTCTGTCAGTAAATCCGTTGGTAATAAAAAAATATTATTACCAACGAATTTACTGACAGAACAGACGTGTCGGTAATAATATTTTTTTTATTACCAACAGATTTACCGACATAAATTATTTAAAACATTTTTTAAAAAATTCATTTTATAAAATTATAAAATAATAAAATAACATAAATCAACACTCTATAATATATACTCAAAATGCTTGAAAAAAAGAATAAGAAAATCAACTCAAACAAATTTGCAACAAATAAATAAAAAATAAATTCAACTAAAAAAATTCATATGAAAAAAATGAAGTTGCAATTGCTAAAAATTTAAAAATCCTATAAGTAAATCAACTAAAAATTGATCTCATATGAAAAAAAAAATCTCACAACAACATTTATACAATTATTAAGAACAAATACAATTAAAAATAAAATAAAAAACAAATATAGTGAAAAAAATCATTAAAAAAGAAGAAAAAGAAAAAAATCTTACCTTAATGTAGTTGCAAGTGAAGTTAAGGAGAGAAAAAAAATTTCGTAAAGCATATTAATTAAAAAAAAACTAAGAGGATAAAAGAAGAAAGAAGAAGAAGACATACCCGAGCATGGAGGAAAAGAAAAGGAGATGAGGAGAGAAAAGAAAAGAAAGAAATAGATATTGATGTTTTTAAATATAGTGAAGAAGAAGAAGAAGAAAAAGAAGAAGAAGAAGAAGAATAATAATAAGAAATTAGTCTGTCTCTTGTGAAATAAGGGGATTCAGGCTTTTTATTGGGGCGCGTTAGCGACGGATTTACCAATGGATAATTGAATATTAATATTTTTTAATTATTCCGTCGGTAAATTCATCGGTAATATTTAATTTAAATTTTCAATTTCGTTAAAAGTTTTCAGAAACCGCCAACAATTACCAATGATTTTTCAATCCGTCGGTGATTTCGTCTGTAATATTTAAATGAAAATTTAAAAATTAATTGAATTTTTTCAGAAAACCGCCAAATAACACCGATGACTTTTCAATCCGTCGGTGATTTTGTCCGTAAAGAACAACAATTAACAGTGCAATTGAAAAGTGAACAATTCTGGAGCTCTCTGGAAAATACCAACGGAAAATTCCTTCTGTGATTCCCTTTATAATTGACATGATGAACAATGTTCACAGTTTACCAATGAATTTACTGACGGAATTTATTCCGTCGGTAATTCTGTCGGTAAAAATAACACATTATTATTATTTTTTTTGCTTTGTTTTAATTTTGTTTCCCACGGTAATTCCCTCGGTATATACAGAGGGAATATTTTCATTGGTAAAATCTCTCAAAAATTTACCAACAAAAATATTCCCTCGATATTTCTGTTTATAGTTATCGATTTTCTGGTAGTGATTGAATTCCTTGATGCATGGTCTCCCTATGGTCTATCCATAGTAATTCAAGCCACATGCATTATGGGCACTATGACTGGGTTTGCTTCTTTGCCCGTTTTCATCATACTACTCGGCTGCTTGCAACCACAAATAAGAATCACATGAAGTCCTTTTCCTCATGATAGTCGTTTGCGTCGCTCCCCCATGGCACCAAACGGCCAACAATTAGTAGAGTTATAACTGGGCTGGAGCCTGAGAAATTAGTTAGTATAGTTTGAGAAGAACAGGAACTTGATTCGTTGATAAAAGCAAGCCTAAATCCAGTTCTTATTGCTTTGTCTCTGAAATCTTTAAGTTTAGGTGGAAGACATCTCAAGGACGTGAAAACGAGTTTTGAATGTTATATAGTAAATATTACATGACACTCGCAAGATGAAGTCTTCGAAAGTTAAAACGAGTGCTAACCAATTTAGGAAAGGCAAAAGGAAACAGAAGGCAGAATTTTAAGAGAGCAGAAGAAATCCGAGTGAATAATCGTGCATAACTGTTAATTTGATCTTCTAATGTGACTGTTCCATTTATATGAATTAATAATTTGATTCTCTGATGGACCTTTCCAGCGTTATCTTCCATTCAACTAATGATGCTTTTCGCCTTCTCTTGGGTCTTCTGAGTCCTCTTCTACTATCTCACTTACTAGTTCCTTCTGACCCAAAATCCTCACTTTCTTACAGGCTGCTTAATATTGCTTTCATCCATTTAGTACTGGCCTCTCTTCAAAACTTCTCCTTCAGTATTTTCATTCAATGAGTTCTTAATTTCCAAATTGTGTTACTGTCCATTAAAAATATATATCCATGGGAGCTTCAACACACATTAAGATATACAAAAATTTCTTTAATATAGAATGTTGATTACAGCTTTAAGCACAAGTTAATAGCTATGCTGCTACTGTAGCACTTTGCAGTTTGTGATTGTGTTTGCAAGATCATTCCAAATTGATGAACTTCTGGGTGTCCTCAGTCAACGTCATAGTGGAACCCTTGGATTCCTAACAAAAAATATATATTATTTATGAAATCTACAAGGTTCACATGATCCGAGGAGCCCATGATCCAAGAGATCCTTTTCAAGTTACTAAATATAGCTCGAATCTCCCGTTAGACATTCTCTTTTAAGAAACACCACATTTCTACAGTTATGACACTCGCATGTGATATGTTCTTGCTTGCTTCTTTTTGTGAAGAACTGAGCAAATGTTTCGGAAAAATTAAAGACAAGGGAAGATAAGGAAGCATGCACCTTTTGGCTCCAGGATTGATTCTTATCGTCGGTCTCAGTTCAAACTTTACAAACTTGTTTTTCTTTTTATTACAAAGGAAAGGCTCTCGAACTCGAGATCTCCTGGGAAGAAGAGAAGAACCCTACTGTCTGTTGAGATACATGCTCATTGTCTTTACAAACTTGTTTAATTAACCGAGTGAGAGATATCACTTTAAGTGGTGTTTGCCATTCAAGTATTGTGGCTTTCTGGGTGCTATTTAAATTAAATGGCAGTCATCTGGCATTGATTGCCAAAGCAATAAATGGACGATGTAACAAATAAAAAAAATAATTAAAAAGAAAAGGGAAAAATCTGCTGATATCCAACCTTGTACATGCAGCTCTTATATATTTATATCTGTGCAATATTTGATCTCACTTCGCAGGGGGAGGTTTTACTTGAGACGGGGACATTAACATGTACAAGATTAGACTGTGGAGAAACACTTCGGGTGTCAGTTTGCCAAGTTGATATTTTTTTTAATATAGGATGCCTGCTCTTCTAAGAAATCAAAGTCAGCCTCTCGAGGCATTTGCTTCATCTACCACCCTCATACACACCAGTACAATTGTGCCACGTGTACTAAACAGCGACACTGTGTATTAGCCTCCGGGGCTGTTACACACCACCAAAATCTTCCTTGACGGCACCGGATCCACTAAGCCTGCCTGTCTCATGTGCTTGAGTGCATACACATTTCCAAGACTTCCATTCCCTTAACGGTTGTGCACCTGAAACAAACTTAAGCCTCCATTCTTGCTCTTGGGGTGCACTCAAATTTCCTATACTACTTTCTTAATTGCTTTCAAACTCAACAGGAGAGAGAACCAGTGAAAGGTTAGGCAGTTTTATGAAGCCTATGAAGTTTGAAGCAATCTGGTATATATGGAGACAGGATGGAAGGAACATGCTGAGATATCACCAAGTTGTCCTCGGTGTGGTTCCTCAAATACTAAATTTTGTTATCACAACAACTACAGTTTAACACAACCGAGATACTTCTGCAAAGGTTGTAGAAGGTATTGGACTGAAGGAGGATCCCTACGAAACGTGCCTGTTGGTGGTGGTTGCAGGAAGAATAGAAGAGGAAAGTCAATGAGGCTATCAACAGATGTTCACTCTAAGATTTCAGGTTATGGAGGCTTGTCTAATAACTCTATTAGACATCCATTTAGCCATAAAGGAATTTCCTCCATGGAGTCCTCTAGCTCATCGATGATTCCTGATGGTTCTCATATTGATCTCGCACTTGTTTATGCAAAGTTCTTGAATCCACAGCAAGATTCCAAGAGTGGTTTTGAAGTGCCTGAATTTAGAAGCGAGTTTGATCCATATCTCGAATTCCCTAACATTCCGAACTCGTATTTGGAATCAAGTGCTCAATTACCGGAAGAAAATGGTCTTGCTGGATCCCTCACCATCTCTGACTTTTCGACAGGAGTTCCTTTGAGTGACAATGATCACTTGATGTACTACTATAGTCTAGACTCAGCCCACAAGCACCAAGATCACCAAGATAGGACTCAACAATGTACAAGTCATGAAACAAGCAGCTTCCACTTGCCACCATTGCCAGGACAAGACACAGTCTCTCAAGACATACTTTGGTCAAATTCTCACATGATGGATAATCATAGCCTGGAAATGTCTCCACAACCAGTTCTTGGACCTGACACTCAAGATCCTAATCTATTGTTTGGTAACTGGAGTCCCTTTGATATGTCTAGCGATGATACTTTCTCAAGGTCTTGATAAAATGTGTTCATTGCTTTTTTCCTTTGCTATACATGCATATCACTGTATAGGACCCGAAATAATCTACATATACAAATATGTATATGTTATCCGTGTTTATATTAATGGCACCTGTAACTGGGCTTTGTTTACTCCACTCACGAAAGTAATTATATATTGAAGCTTCAAAAATGTTGCTCCAGTTAGAGATGTATCTTCTTCTTCTTCTTCTTCTTCTCCTTGTTCGTCTTCTTGTTCGTCTTTTTTTTTTTGAGATAAATTAAAAACAATTTAGTCATTTTATCAGCACAACTCCTAAGTTTACCTTGATTCTACTCAACTAAACGTATGTTAAATCCAAACTAGTTGAGGTCGACTACATGGGTTTAGTTTCTTCTGTGATCAATTCTTTTTCAAGGTTGAACTGCACGTGCATGTGCATGTGTAAATTGATGCGGTCCTAGCTAATTCTTTATCATTTATATTCAGTTATTATTACAATAAGATCACACTAAAGGAATTGATATTTCGACAGGAAGCCAGTATGATCAGTTTCAAGTTTCTGATACGTGAAAGATTTTAATTATAATTACCGGTTATAGTTTGAAAAATTATACTTTACATCTAGATCTATAAAAACTTTTAAATCTAAAAAATAACTAAACTACCCTTTATATATATATATCAAATTAAAATCTTCATGTGAGGAAAACCTTTTTCTTTGTAAATTTTCAAAACCCTAAATTGATCAAAACCTAACATGTCTCTTTTTTTTTTGAAAGTCTCTCTCATCAAACCTTAGCCGCAGATCTACCATGATCCAACTTGTATGTTAAGTGAAGTAATGGTTTTCATGGCATTGATAAGCAATTAGGAAGAGGATAATCATAATGATGTAAATCAATTTGACCCCACATAATCCTATTTGGATTTTATGGTAACATAGAGAAGTTGAACTTCCATGTTTTTGAATTCTTGAATTGAAAGTACATGTGGGTTGTTAAGTTTTAATTACTTTGTCATTTAGATTATTATCTTTTATGGATTTGGTGGAGTGGGATTCGACAATCCAGTTGAGTTTCATGGTGATTGTCATTAAGGTAGCTGGAACTTGCAAACATAACAATTAGTGAGTTTTAAAATTTTAGTTGTTTTTATGTCTATGTTTTTGCTAAAATGCTGGATGCACTAGGCATGAAAGTGTGAGCTATATTGGTTGAATTTTTTAAGATTTCTAAGGCTATGGTTGTGTGTATATTTGCAATTAACTTGAGTTAATGTGTATGTGGAATGATAATTTGACTACTAATTATGATAAAAACACCAAGTATAAGAAATTAAATCAAGGTTTTATTATGAAAGCAAATGATTTAATTATAGAAAGGTGATAAATAAAAAAAAAATAAAAAGAAAAATTTAGTGACCAATTAGAGGTGGTCGAGACTCCTAAAGAATGAATCTTATTATGAAATTTTCCATACCCATGCCTCAGCCTAATTCTAAGCTAATTAGATGTTTCACCCGAGATTCAAGGTCTTGAATTCCAATTTGAATCCAACTAAACCTATGGTATTGACATAGTCAAGGTTGATCATTCCCTTATTAATTGATGTGCTGTCATTTCCTTTTAATTATCCAAACACTAGTGCATAGCTGTGATGATCCATGTGTCAATATCTTCCCATTTACACAATCTCCACCACTGAATGAGCATTATCCTAATAACTTTATTCTCGAAGCTTCAGTCCCTTGTGTGCTGCTAATTATGTTAACTGTTACATCCATTCCCTCTTTGAGATCCTTGACCTCAAAGTTGGGATGGGCTGAATATATCCACTTTTAATCTACCTACATTGTATCCTCATTGGTTTGCCTTTGGTATTGTACTAGGAACTTCTTTGTGACACCCTTTCAAGTTTTTTCTCCCTCTGCTTCAAGATATGTTTGGGTAATAGGTTGGGAACTCTTTCCCAAAATGGTGGCAGCTTTGATGCCATGGGTTCTGTAGTTTTTAGTCTCTTTTTTAGCAATGAAACATTAAAGTTATAATACACTTCGATCCTTTCAGGAAACTTCAGATGATAAGTAACACTCTTAATTTTTTTTTTCTCTACTTTGAATGGCCTATAATATTGATGAGCTAACTTCTTCTTTCTTTGTTGTCGTATACTCATTTAGCGATAGAGTTGTAATTTCATGTATACCCATTCTCCTACCTCAAACTCTTGCTTATTGTTTATTTATCAGTTTGTTCTTTTTGTTGATTTTGTGCTTTAACTAGGTTGACCTTAATGTTGTGTAAAATGATTGTTTTGTTTTTTAGGTGCTTTTCTACAGCTTGATTACGTGTGAGACCAAGAACATAATTGATTAGGCTCGGGGTTTCATAACCATATAGTGCTTAAAATGGGGTGGTTTTTAGGGACGCGTGATAATTAGTGTTATACCACCGCTCGACCATAGTGATCCATTGTGATCAGGTTTTAAGGTTATCTCCTATGAAGCATCGTAAGTAGTTCTCTAAGGTTTTCTTGGTAACCTGAATATGCTCATTAGTTTAGAGTCGGCCCCTTATACTTTGAACAATTCTTACTAGAATCTACTAGTAAAGATAGAATCCCTATCCAAAACTATATTTTCTGGAAGCCTATATAACTCTATGACATTCTGAGCAAAGACTAGGGTAACCCTTGAAGTTGTGTAAGGATGAGTAATAGATATAAAGTGAGCATACTTTGTTAACCTGTCAATCACCATAAGTATTATTGAATACTTATCAGAGGGTTGCAACCTTTCAATAAAATCCATGGAAATGGATGACCAAGGTTTTGCTGGTATTGGCAAGGGTTTTAACAACCTTGATGGTTTGGTTTTTCAATTTAGCCCTTTAACAAGTGTTACACTATCGAATGTAATCCTTTACATCTGTCTTCATGCATCCCCCTTGGTTTGTACTTCTGAAGACCATTTACCCGATGTCAAACCTGCATTAAACCTCATACACCTTCGTACCACACTCAAGTTTTTCTCATGCATTCTAGCAAGTCCATAGGCTACTACTAAAGTTAGTGGTTAAGTATTCTCATGTTTAGCTTGACTTCATCCTTCAATTCACCTAAAAAAACAACTCAACCAATGTCCATTTAAAAGACCTCTTACCCTGTTAGATAATAATTCAAATTGTGATTTGTAATTCTCCATAATTGTTGTCTATTTAAGATTGATCAATGTTTTTATTAGGTCATCATTCCAAACTGAATCTATAAAGCCTTAATGAATGGTTCCTAACTAGTTAATGCCCATGTCTTCTCCATCTTTTAAAACCATGCTATAACTTTCCCTTCCATGTGAAAGTTTGCCATAAATATCCATTGGTGTGGTGGTGAGTTGTGAAAGTAAAAAAAAATAAAATAAGTAGCCTTATTTACCCAACCCAAAAGATCTTTTTATTGAACTTATTACGATGATGTCTGTTAACAAATTTCAATAGAGTGTTTGGTAGAGATTCCATTGGTCTTTTCCTTTGAATCTTGACAAACTGATCAACCTTTACTGATATGATATGTTTTGTAGTTGTTAAACCAGCTTCTCCAACACTCGTTGTTGAGATAGTTGATTTTGTTGTTTCTCCTCCTATAGATGTTTCATCATGGCCACTGTTACCAACAATTAAGATGTGCGAGTACCATTTGCCATTATAGGAGTGTTATCTCTGATACCAAATTTGCAACAATATTGAGTTAATATGTATGTGGAATGGTAATTTGGTTTCTAACTATAAGAAAAAACCTAGTAAAAGGAACTAAATCAAGGCTTTATTATGGAAGCAAATGATTTAATTATAGAAAGGTGATAAATAGAAAGAAAATCAAAAGAAAAATTTAGTAACCAATTCAAGGTGGCCGAGCTTCCTAAAGAATGAATCTCATTCTAAAATTTTCTATATCCATGCATGTGCCTAATTCTAAACTAAATAAATATTTCATCTGAGATTTAAAGTCTTGAATTCTAATTTGAATCCAACTAAACCTGCGATATTGACATAGTCAAGGCTTAACCATTTCCTCCTTAATTGATGCATTATTGTTTCCTTTTAATCATCCAAATGCCAATGTATAATTGTGATTATCTAGTATCAACATCTTCCTTCCTATGCAATCTCCATCATTGGATGAGCATTATCCCAACAACTTTATTCCCGAAGCTTCAGTCCTTTGTCAAAAGGAAGAAGATGAAGAGGAGTGTGTGTGTACGGGGAGGGGTTTTTTAGTCATTAAATAGATTATAATGACAATCCTTTAAATAATCATATATTTTTTACTTATTTTGAAAAGGATGTTAAGTATTAGTGCGTGTATAAAATTCAGGATGTAAAGTGTAATTTTTAAAACTATAAAGGATAATCACAATTTGGACCAAACTACATAATTTTAAGGGTGATATTTCCTTTTATGTTTATTTGAGTACTTGATGTGTTAGATATATATTGTTGTTGATAATAATTACTGGTGGTGTTTTTTTTTTTTTAATTATTGAACTACCTAGTGGTTGCAAGCCTTACACCATCCTTTAACTAATTTCAAGAGTTCATACCGAGAGGGTATAAAATAACAATCGAGTATTGATCCTCATTCATATCAATAATATTGCTTTATTAATGAAAAATTACATTGATTTAATTTTTGAGTGAAAGATACTCTTTGTTTATTATGCTTTCCTCTCTGATTTTTGAATTTCTTGCTTTGTAGGTAATGAAATCCTAAGTTATTGAAGATAACATATAATTTATTAATCAACAAATATAAAGCTAGAATGCAAAGGGAAATTAGACATCTATTATTAAAAAATTAAGATAGCATATCATTTTTTAACATAACTAAACATGTACTCCATTCTTGGCACACTACTTTATACTTGTTTATCCCATCTAATTTTAGTAGCCAAGCTTTCAATACTAACGAGCTTTTTTTTCTTACAATAGGAGTCATTTTGAAAAAAAAAAAAAACAGGTTTTCTTGGGTGACATGGTGATTAAAGAGTACAATTTTGTAAAATCAAACCCCTTCTAATATTCTTAGTTCTTTTAAGATTTGTTTTTCATTTTTTTATCCTTACAAATATTGGGGTGTCTGTTAGTTTCTTTGTGTCCTACATTATCAGATCGGGCATAGAATTTGATTAGAATTAATCAATCATCGAGTAGCTAAGGAAAATAAAGCAAAACTATGAAAATGGTTTTAAAACATAATTGAGTACTATAACTATAAATTGCTATCTGAAGAATTTTCTTTCTTTTTTCTACTCATTATTTAATTAATGAGTAATTGGTTTTATAATAAAGATCATTGTCCACTTGATTAAAAAATCTTATTCCACCTATTGTCTACACCATATAATTTTTTAATAAAAATTCATAGCTTCAATTGTTAGATGTTGTTAGAAACAAAAATACACAAAGTATTTGGACCTCTCAAGCTTTATTGATTGATATTCAACTCTTAACACATTTTTTTCTAGCATACAATGCTCTTGTATTTTAAATAGACAAATTATAAAATAGACTTAAAATATCATAATCCAACAAGGATTATAAATACTAGTTTACTAAGGATTCTAATCCTATTTCATCTAGGATACTAATTCCTAACTTACATGGAAACTTGATTTAAATAATTATTAAAGCCCTCCCTTAAACCAAGTTCCTCAAATTTCTTCATGCACATCATCTTTTTAAATTTCAAGAACAAATCAATTTTAAGAGTGTTTATGAAAATGTTAGCAACTTGATCTTTAGACGAACAAAACTTGGCCATTATTTTTTTTTCTCACCAAATAAAAAATGTAATGGTTTTTTATGTCAATATGTTTACCTTGACCATGAAACACTGGATTCTTTATTAATGCAATAATATTTTCATTGTTATAAAAGATCTTTGTTAACTTGTTTTGATAATGTTGTAACTCACTAAGCTTTATTCTCAACCACATAGTTTGAGTAACATAACTTCCAACTACAATATACTCTGTCTCAGCAATAAAAAGAGCAACCATTTGTTTTTTTTATGACGAGGAAAACACACTAGAACTAAAATGAAAAACATAACCTAAAGTACTTTTTCTTTTTTCAATGTCACCAGCCCAATCATTATCTATATATCCAACAAGTTCCATTTTATTAGCACAAGAATAAAAGATGCCATCATTTTGCATACCTTTGACATATGTTAAAATATGTTTTGTTACTTGCAAATGAGATTGACATGGAGTCTTCATAAATCTACTAACAATGCCAACACCATGTACGATGTCAGGTTGAGTAGCAGTCAAATATCACAAACTTCCCACCAATATTTTAAAATTGGTTGAATAAACCAAACCACCATTACCATCTTTCATAATATTCAATCTTTCTTCCACTAGAGTTAAAATTTGATTACTAGATTCCATTTTGAATTTTTTTTAGCACATCACTAGTATACTTATTATGTGAAATAAATATATCATCCTTTGTTTTTGTAACCTCAATACCAAGAAAGTAAGATATTAAACCCATGTCTATCATCTCAAACTAAGCAATCATGGCTTCTTTAAACTTTATCATCAACCATAAATTGTTACTAGTAAAAATTAAATCATCCATATATAAGCATACAATAATAATATCTCCACTTTAAGTTGATATATAAAATATGCTCATAAGGACACTTATGAAAGCCATACTCAAGAAAATAAGAATCAATACGAGTATAGTATGCTTTAGAAGCTTGTTTCAAACTATACAAGGCCTTATTCAATTTATAGACCTTATTCTTTTCCCCTCTCTTTATAAAAGCCTAGAGATTGTTCAATATAAATCTTTTCCTCAAGTATATAATTCAAAAAGGCAGATTCCATATCCATTTGATAAATACACCAATGATTTTATGCAGCAAGAGAAATAATCATATGAACAGTATCAAGTCTAGCAATAGGAGGAAAAACCTTAAAATAATCAATACCTAGTTTTTGTTTGTAGCTTTTTGCCACCAGTCTTGTTTTAAAGCAATCCACCAATCGATTAGGCTTGTACTTTGTCTTGTACACCCACTTGACTCCAATTGGCCTTTTATTTTAAGAAAGAGTGACAAGTTCCCAAGTATTTTTTTTTAATGGCCTGAATTTTTTTCATTCATTACACGAACCTAACAATCATTAGTGGCAGCTTCTTGGTATGAAATATGATCACAATTAACAAATATAGCAAAATGCATTACATCATCATCATAAAAAATTTCATTGTCATTCCCAAGAACATAATCTTGCAATTGTGTAGGCAAACAATGTTGACGTTGTGGATGACTAGAAGGTTATGCACAAATAGGTGTTAAAGGTTATATAGTTTGATACTTCATTGGCACATCATTGTAAACTTCAATTAGCAATGACAAAGATTTTGCTTCTGTTGTAACCTAATTTTGGACCCTTTTTGTTTTTTTTATTTAATAATAAAGGGGTTAAAATATGAAATTAAAATACCAGGGGTTTGAATGCAAGGATTCAGAAACTTCAAGGACCAGATTAGAAATAGCCATTTCCAACCCCAAAACAGCACCGTTCCAATCAGGCACGGTTCTTCGTCTACATCTTTAAGCACCGAAAGCCTGCCTGCAAAGAAGGAAAGGAAAATGTGAAACCCCAACATCCTAGTCCTATCAAAACACAGAAGAGCAATCTTTATCTTCATGATGATCACAACCCCGCGAGATAAGAATTGGACTTTGCGTCCGAGTCCTAGCAGGAATCGTCTCCCTCAGCCGTGCTTATCAGGAGGAGAGATGTTAGGCTGAGGGAGAAGAAGATTGATCTCTATAAATACCCAGCAATCGACAAAGCAGATGAGGAGAAAAAAGGAGAGAAAAAAAAGGAAAAACAGAGAGAAAAAAAAGGTAGAAAGGAGGAAAAAACAGGGGAGACGACATAAGAATCTCTGTTATAGAATCTTTCCTTTTGCCTAACCAGTCCCGTGTCATAGAATCTCTGTTGACCAGTTAAGGTTCCTAGTGACTATAATACTAGGTGACGACTCCTCGAACAAGACATTTTCCTCTTATATGTTTTTTTTTCCATGAGATTTAATTTTTAAGAGGTCACCACGATCTTATTTAGTTGATCATTCTCAAATCCAATCTTCAATAAAAGTAACATCTCGATTTATGCTCACTTTTTGTTGCTGCCACTAACTTAACAAATTAAAAAAAAACCTCGTTGAAACGTGATATTTGCAACTAATTTTGATGTGAAGAAACTTGTTGTTAGTTCAATTTGTTTGTTGTTGCTGCCCTGTAATGAACCAATTGTTGATTGATTACGCGATTCAACCAGCTGCAAGGAATCGCTCAAAGGGTCTGCTGTGTAAACTAATTAAGGGCTCATGATTTGAGGGTTGCTGCTTCAAGGAAACTAAAGCTATTGCTTTTTTTATTTTTAAGAGAGAAAAGGGCTATTGTGTTTTTTCCACTTAATTAATACAGACTCTGATATCAATTGTTAAAAATAAAATACACACAAGTATTTGGATCTCACACATTTTTGGATCTCACACATTTTTTCTAGCATACAAGACCCTTGTATTTATATAGAGAAATTATAGGATACACTCTCTCAGACTAAGAATTCTAAATCCTATTTCATCTGGGATATTAATTCCTAACTTACATAGAAACTTAATTTAAATAATTAGTAACAGATGTCCTAATGATAATTTTTCGATATCCCATATGCTTCATATATATTAGATCACATCACCAAAAGTAAACCGTGGAAAAACCTCAAGTAATGGCGGGCACTGGTGCTAGTTATAACCACGAAGACTAGCAACACCAGCACCGGCCGCCAGTCGACCATGTTGTAATAACTTGTAAAAGTAGCACAAGGGCTACCAAGACAAACCAAACTAAATTAAGCCATTCATCTAATGCTGCATCAACCATTGATTGTCTCTCAATTAAGTTATTTTCACTAAGAAATTATTTTCTCTTTCAACTGTTCTTTCTGATTTCTGGTAGTTTCAATGGCGGATTAAAACAACCACATTGATGCATATATTGCCTTTCTTTGGCCCATGATAGAGCCTCGAGGGTTTGACCTTCATATATATATATATGGACCCCCCATTTATGTTAATTAATTACCAATCTTCCTATTCCTTAAACTTTAATATTTCTGGATTGACCCTTTACCTCCATTAAAAGAAAAGAAGCAAAAATAAAACTCCAAGATTTTAAAGGGGAACTTGACGGTCCTCATCCATCAACTAGGCAGTGCAAATTTTATAAACCACATAAATATACGTTGGTCTTCATAAGCATGCTAGCTAGCTTGAATCTTGAAGACTTCAATTATTCAACTACAGATCGATCAAACTTCTTCTTAGTGTATTAATTTAATTCACGATTCACATTCAAGGTTAGGTAGGCAAAATCGATATAATTTTACTCCCTCTTAACACCGTTCCTGCAAATGCATCACATGATCCAAGAAATTAAGTAAGTAACGCCCACAATCATATGCTTCTTCTAGGATTTATCATTGATCTACGCGCTACACAGTTTGATAAAATCAAATGTTTGAATTTTTTTCTAACAAATTATATTAGTGTTACGGTAGTCAAATTTACCGTTTGTGGGTGGCGTGGGATAGAATTCGTCTACAACTATCAACTAGCTTGTGCCTTCAACGTGATCTAGACATGACCTGCAGCTATGTATAAGTGTTCAAAGATGAGAGGAGACATGGTTGATTAAGGTCTAGCGTAGCAAAGGTCGTCGTGCTGACAAGCTAGTATGTGTTATGATTGTCGCCTAAGGCTGTGTCCTTGATTACCTTGTGCTAGCTCAAGGTATGCACCATGGTTTGACTGGAGGGTGATGTTGCCGCTTGTAAGTTCTAGCTAGCGCCCCAAGTTGTCCATGGAAATTAATGGTAGTAAGAAAAGTAGCGACGTGAACATTTTCATGCACCACTGAATTACTTGAGATATAATATTCCCACAAGTTTTGACAAATACTTTTCTTCAGGGTTTAAACCTATCATATATATATTACAATTCATATGGAGTTATATGAGGTTGGCCATTTGCTTTCTTGACGGGCTGGATGTAAATTAACATCAAAATATTTATTTTATTAATTAATTATGAACAATTAAACGGAAAGTAAGACTAACCAATTACAATTTGATGACAATTTCATTCTACCTGTTGAATTTGAGGAGGAATTAATGAATTAACGGCGGGTTTCCTGTGAATGCTGTGGGTGCACATACACTAGAAAC
>Ga0307518_10001865_pt1 | contig 15583 bp, 10 predicted proteins | sample 25_EM_MG_FD_203889 | JGI IMG/M metagenome (GOLD analysis project Ga0307518, IMG submission 203889) | Populus trichocarpa ectomycorrhiza microbial communities from riparian zone in the Pacific Northwest, United States - 25_EM | ecosystem: Host-associated > Plants > Roots > Unclassified | place...
CGCCATGCGGACTTCCCAGTCACCGTGGTGGATCAGGCGATGGTGGAAGCCGCACAGCAGCACCAGATTCCGAAGGTCTGTGGGGCCGCCGTCTGCCCAGTGCTCAATATGATGAGCGTGGCAGTTCTTCGGTTTCCGATGACACCCCGGGAAAGCGCAGCCACCGTCGCGGATGTTCAGGGCGCGTCGTTGGCCCGGGGTGACGAACCGTCTCAGCCGCCCCATGTCCAGCGGCTCACCCGAGGCACTCATCACCACCGGCAACATCAGACAGTCGCAAGCCGCGAGTCGGGCTTCCCTGGCGGTCATCGTCCCCACGAAATCCAAGCACGCGGTCCCGAGACCCGATTTGAGTTCCTCCAGTCCGATGGTGACGTGCACCAAGGTGCGGTAACCGCTGGTACCCGGCTGGTCCGGGCACGCGATGGCCAGGTCGAGCAGGTCGACCCACGCGTCGCCCATGCGCTCGCATTTCATCCGCAGATCAGCCTGCCCGAACTCGTCCACCGGCCGCGGCTGGGCGTGCGCCTCTAGCGCGGCGGCGGTTCGGGCACCGGTCTCGTCGTCGAGGAGGCCGGTGAGTTTCCAGAAGCCGTCTTTGCGGCGTTCCAGGGTGATTTCGCGGCGCGGTTCCTTGGGTTCGGGGTCTTTGGGTTCTTTGCCGTCGGGGTCGAGCCAGCCGAGCAGCTTCGCTTCGGCTTTGGTGAGTTGTGCGGGACCGGCGTTAGGGGCCAGCTCGGCGAGGATCTTCTCCGCCTCCGCGCGATCCTCGGCAGAGGTGTCGGCGGGGAGTCTTTTCAGGATCTCCAGGATCTGATCGATCCGCTCATCCCCGACCAACCCCTCGGCGGCGACCGCAGCGGTGGCGGGCGCGACAGGCGGAACCTCGGTTCCATCCAGAGCCCGGGTGGGGTTCAGGGCGAGAGCCCGTTTCACTACCGCACCGGCCTCGCCACGCGACAACCCCGCCATCTCCGCAAGCCAGCTCGCCGTACTGCCATGCCCGTACAAGTCTTTGACGCCCCGAACCTCGATCTCCGCCAGGAACCGCGACAACCCGGCGGTCGCGATCCGGATCACCTGCAGGGACTGCTGCACGCCATGGGCAAGTTCCAGCTTGCCAGCACGCCACAGCTCCTGCGGCAGTTCGGGGAGGAAGGTCTCGGACACGACTCCATAATAACAGAAGAAATCGAACAGGTGTTCGTAATTTTGAGTAACAAGCAAACCGCGCGAACAACACTGAAGGGTGAAACACCCGCAAGTCCGGAAGCACCCTGCGAAGGCAAGCCGCGCATTTAGCCGACTAAATGCGAAGGGGCCCGCCGCAATTAGTCGACTAAGTGCGGCGAAGGACGGCGACCAGCTCCCGCAACGAAACGACCGCCTCGGCGAGATCCACCGGATCGACCGTCGCGGCCCATTCCCGGATGAGCTCGGACCGCCGCCGCATGACCTCTTTCTCCTTGTCGCGGATGAGGCCGGCCTGGGTGTACTCCTGCGCATCGACGGCCTCTTCCTTGCGTCGCCGATATTCGGCGATCCGGGAAGTCAGCGACTCGATCTCGGCAGGCGGGTCGGCGGGACCGCGCACCGGATCACCGGGCCCAGTACCTCCCCAGGCGGCGTTCTCGTCGAGAATGGGAGCCCAAAGTCGTGTATAGGCTTCCCGCACCCCCTCCTCGGTCACGCCGTGGCGTCAGGAAGCGCGCACCCGACACCGTCGTCGAGAACCGCGAGCGGAATCCCCGATGCGATCGCGCCCCAGCCGGACCGCGTGCGTGTGCGCCCGCTCCAGCAGGCTCAGGCCGACCGCTCCGACGAAGAGTCCCCGATCCGCGGGAAAGGGGCGGTGGAGAAGATGATCTCCACCGCCACTTCGAAGAACTCCGCGATCCGCAGGGCGAGATAGAGGCTCGGGCTGTACTCGCCGCGTTCGAGGTAGCCGATGGTCTGGTAATGCACGCCCAGCGCATCGGCGAGTTCGCGGCGGGAAATGCCCCGTTCCGCCCGCAACATCGCGATCCGGTTGTAAACGACCTCGCTCATGAGCTAGCCAATTCGCTGCATCGCCTTTTCCCGTCGTGCCGCCACCGAGGACCCGGACTCGCGCCGCGCCATGCGCCGCAGGACGACCGGGGCCAGCGTCAATCCGATCACGGCCCACACCGACAGCACGCCGAGGGTCTCCCAAGGCCGCCAGGACTGGCCGATCTCGATGACCACCGTCGAGTCCGGCAGCAGCGCGGACCGCATGCCGAGGCCGAGCCAGTACATCGGGAACACCTGTCCGACGTATTGCAGCCATTCCGGCAGCGCGGTGATCGGGTAGAAGATCCCCGAGATCGCGCCGATTCCCAGTGTCGGCAGCATGATCAGCCCGATGCTGCGCGCGTTCGAGGTCAGCGAGCCGAAGATCGCGCCGATCGGCATGGTGGCGAGCAGGCCGAGCACCAGCACCCACAGCAGGCCCAGCCACGACGTCAGCCCGCCGGGTGCGATGCCGTCGAACAGGAACAGGCTGGGGATCAGCACCAGCAGCATCCCGATGACGGTGGCGATGGACGTCGTGACGACCTTGCCGACGAGATAGCCGACCATGCCGTTCGGGGTCGCCTTGGCACGCAGGAGCGTGCCGTCCTCGCGTTCGACGGCGAGCACGCCCGCCATCCCGAGCATGCCGCTGAACACGATCGACGCGCCCAGCACGCTCGGCACGGTGGCGGCGCCGAGCGAGAACTCGGTCCCCGGCAGCTTCGAGTCGCGCATGAAGAACATGACGACCACGAAGATCACCGGGAAGAGGAAGGTGTTGAACAGGTCTTCGCGGTTGGTCATGGACTGGCGCGACTCCAGAAAGCCGCGCTGGACGCCCAGCCGGACACTGTGCGACATCGCGTTCATCGCGCGCCGACCCCCTCGAGAGTTTCGGCCTTGCGGACCAGGGTCATGTACGTGTCTTCGAGCGACGCCCGCCGGACCTCCAGATCGCCGATGGCGTCCCCGTGCTGTTTGAACAATTCGTGCACGTACTTCGTCGATTCGGCGGTGGAGTGCACGAACCGCTGGCCGTCCAGCGTCCAGCGCACCTCGGCCTCGCCGGCGATCTGCCTGCTCAGCGCGTCGGCCGAACCGTCGGCCACGATGCGGCCGTGGTTCAGGATCAGGATCCGGTCGGCCAGTTTCTCGGCCTCGTCGAGGTCGTGCGTGGTCAGCAGGATCGTCGTGTCGTCGTCATCGGTCAGCCGGTGCACGAGTTCGTGGAACTCGCGCCGCGCCTCCGGGTCCAGCCCGGCGGTCGGCTCGTCGAGGAACAGCAGTTCCGGACGGCCGACGATGCCGATCGCGACGTCGAGCCGTCGCCGCTGCCCGCCCGAGAGCATCCGGACCTTTTTGTCCGCGTGCTCGGTCAGGCCGACCGCGGTGATCAATGCGTCCGGATCCCACGGCCGCTTGATGCGGTCCGTGGAGTACGGCGCGTAGTAGCCGCCCAGGTGCTCCAGCAGTTCGCGCACGCGCCATTTCGCGTGGTCACGCCAGGCCTGCAGGACGACCCCCAGCCGCGCCCTCCAGTTCTCGTCGGCGTGCGCCGGATCGACGCCCAGCACGCTGACCTCGCCCTCCGACCGCATCCGGAAGCCTTCGAGGATCTCGATCGTCGTGGTCTTGCCCGCCCCGTTCGGGCCGAGCAGGCAGATCACCTCGCCGCGGTGCGCGGTGAAGTCGACGCCGTGGAGGACGTCGTTCGTCCCGTACCGCATCCGGAGATCTTGGACGGAGATCATCACGTCGTGTGGATCTCTCATTGGTCACCCCCATCTCAGTGCTGCGATCGAATGTAGCACACCTACTACATCCGATCCGATGAATACTCTCGCCGAACCGAGCCATCTACAGTGAGCGCATGTCCACGAGCGCACGTGTCCGAGCCGACGCGTGCCCTGGTGTTTTCGCCACGCACGACGCGGCCGACGGTCCGCTCGCCCGGATCCGGCTGCCCGGCGGCGCCATCACCGCGGCCCAGTTCAGGGCGCTCGCCGACGCCGCCGACGACCTCGGTGACGGCGCCCTCCACCTGACCTCCCGCGGCAACGTGCAGCTGCGCGGCGTCACCCGGCCGGGGCTCGCGGGCAGGCTCGCCGCGGCCGGGCTCCTGCCTTCGCCGTCGCACGAACGCGTCCGCAACATCCTCGCTTCGCCGCGGAGCGACATCGCGCAAAAGCTGGCCTCGACCTTCGACAACGCGCTGTGCGCGGCTCCTGAGCTGGCCGAACTCCCGGGGCGCTTCCTTTTCGCCTTCGACGGCGGCCAGGGCGACGTCGCCGGTGAGGGCGCCGACGTCTGCTGGCGCGACGGTGCCGTACTGCTCGCCGGCGAGGACACCGGCCTTCGCGTCACCGCTGAGCACGCCGTCGAGACGCTGCTCGCGGTCGCGCGCGCTTTCCTTCGCACGAGGGGAACGGCCTGGCGGATCAGCGAACTCGCCGACACCGAGCCGCTGCTCAGGGGTATCCCAGGCGAACGGACGGAGCCGCGGAAGTTCGAGGCGGACCCTGGTCTCCCGATCGGGCCGATCGGCGACGCGGTCGGCGTCGCCCCGGTCTTCGGCAGGCTCACCTCGGCTCAGGCGCGCGCGATCGCGAAGGCCGGGGACGCCGTGGTCACGCCGTGGCGATCGATCCTGGTCTTCGGAACCTTGGCGGCGGACACGGGGCTGATCACCGATCCGGACGCGCCGTCGCTCGGGATCAGCGCCTGCATCGGGCATCCGGGCTGTGCCAAGTCGCTCACCGACGTGCGGGCCGACGCGGCGAGGGTCGGACGGACCCCGAGAGCCCATTTCGCCGGTTGTGAGCGGCGATGCGGAAAGCCCGCGCGCGAGCACGTCGACGTGCTCGCGACGGAGGACGGTTATCTGGTCGACGGGGCCTTCGTCCCGGTCGGCGAGCTGACAGCGACGTTGGCAACGTTGGCGGAGAAAGGGACACAGTGATCGACTACATCCGGGACGGGGCCGAGATCTACCGGCATTCGTTCGCCACCATCCGTGAGGAGGCGGATCTCGCGATCCTGCCCGACGACGTCGCGGTGCTGGCCGTGCGGATGATCCACGCCTGCGGGATGGTCGACCTGGTCGACGATCTCCGCTACAGCCTGGACGTGGTGGAATCCGGCCGTGCCGCGCTCGAAGCGGGCGCGCCGATCCTGTGCGACGCGAACATGATCGCCTCCGGGGTGACCCGCAAACGTTTGCCTGCCGCCAACGAGGTGCTCTGCACGCTGTCCGACCCGAAGGTGCCGGGGCTCGCCGAGCGGATGGGCACCACCCGGTCCGCGGCCGCGCTGGAGCTGTGGCGCGACAAGCTGCCCGGTTCCGTGGTGGCGATCGGCAACGCGCCCACCGCGCTGTTCCGCCTGCTGGAGCTGCTCGAAGAGGGCGTCGGCGCGCCGGCGGCGATCATCGGTGTCCCGGTGGGCTTCATCGGCGCCGCCGAGTCCAAAGTGGAGCTCGCGAAGCGGGCGCCCGCCCCGTACCTGGTGGTGCACGGACGACGTGGCGGCAGCGCGATGGCCGTCGCCGCGATCAACGCGATGGCGAGTGAGGTCGAATGAGCGGGCTCGGGAAACTCTGGGGTGTCGGGCTCGGACCCGGTGACCCGGAACTGATGACGGTCAAGGCCGCCCGCCTGATCGGCGAGGCCGACGTCATCGCCTATCACAGCGCGCGGCACGGGCGGAGCATCGCGCGTTCGGTCGCCGAGCCGTACCTGCGGGACGGCCAGATCGAGGAGAAGCTGGTCTACCCGGTCACCACGGAGACCACCGACCACCCCGGCGGCTACGAAGGCGCCATCGCCGACTTCTACGAGCTGAGCGCGAAACGGCTCGCCGAACACCTCGACGCCGGACGCGACGTGGTCGTGCTCTGCGAAGGCGACCCGTTCTTCTACGGCTCCTACATGTACATGCACGAACGGCTCGCCGACCGCTACGAGGCGACCGTGGTGCCGGGCGTGACGTCGGTCAGCGCGGCGTCGTCGGTGCTCGGCCGCCCGCTGGTCCAGCGCGACGAGGTCCTCACCATCCTGCCCGGCACGCTGCCCGCGCCCGAACTCGCGCGCCGTCTGGCCGACACACAGGCCGCGGCGGTGCTCAAACTCGGCCGCACGTTCGGCAACGTCCGCGAGGCGCTGGCCGAAGCCGGGAAACTGGACGACGCCTTCTACGTCGAACGGGCGACCTGGCAGGCGCAGCGCGTCGAGCCGTTCGCCGACGTCGATCCGGAGTCGGTGCCGTACTTCTCGTTGGCGCTGCTGCCCAGCCCGGCCTACGCGTCCCGGCTCGCCGACGAACCCGAAGTCACCCGTAAGCAGGAAACGCACACCGGCGGGGAAGTCGTGGTCGTCGGCCTCGGCCCGGCGGGTCCGGACTGGCTGACCCCGGAAGCGACCGCGGAACTGGCGGCGGCGGAGCACATCGTCGGCTACGGCCCGTACGTCGCGCGAGTGCCGCAGCGCGCGGGTCAGCAGCGGCACGCGTCGGGCAACCGCGTCGAGGCCGACCGCGCCGTCGAAGCGCTCGAACTGGCCGCGAACGGTGCCAAGGTCGCGGTGGTCTCTTCGGGTGATCCCGGCGTGTTCGCGATGGCGTCGGCGGTGCTGGAGCAGGTCGCGGCCGGACACGGCGCGGGCGCCCGGGTGCGGATCGTGCCGGGCGTGACCGCCGCGCAGGCGGCCGCGTCCCGGGTCGGCGCGCCGCTGGGGCACGACTATTGCGTGCTTTCGCTGTCCGACCGGCTCAAACCGTGGGAGATCATCGAACGACGGCTCGACGCGGCGGGCGAGGCGGATCTCGTGCTCGCGCTGTACAACCCGGCGTCCCGCACGCGGACCACGCAGCTCGCGCAGGCCCGCGACGTCCTGCTCCGGCACCGCGCGCCGGAGACGCCGGTGGTCGTCGCCCGTGACGTCGGCGGCCCCGAGGAGGACATCCGCGTGGTCACCCTCGGCACCCTCGATCCGGCCAGCGTGGACATGCGCTGCCTGCTGATCATCGGCTCGTCGAAGACCCGCGCCGAGAACGGCATCGTCTGGACACCGCGCACCTACGAGTGACGGCCGAGCCCGGCGTTCCGGGCTTGGGCGAGCAACACCTCCCGGTCGTCGATGCCCGCCTTCGCGTGGATCGACGTGACGACGTTGCGCACGGTCTTGGGCGCGAGCCCGAGCCGTCGCGCGACGGCCGGGATCGTCAGCCCGCCCGCCAGGTGGTCGAGCACCTCGTGCTCACGCGGGGTCAGCCGCGGGAACGCCCGCATCGGCTGCGAAGCGGCCAGCAGGCCGTAAAGCCGGTCCGCGGCGCGCTCGCCGAAGACGACCGCGCCCGCCGCGACCCCGCGGATGAAGCGGATCAGATCGTCGTGCCCCGCGCTCCGGGACAGGACGCCGCGCGCGCCCGCGAGCATCGCGGCGACCACGAGTTCGCTGTCGCCGGGCGGGGTCAGCACCAGCACGGCGGTGTCCGGTACGCGGGACGACACCTCGCGCGTGATCGCCAGCCCGTCGAGTGACGGCGGGTGGACGGACAGGACGAGGACGTCCGGTCGCAGCACACTGGCGTGCCAGACCGCTTCGCGTTCGTCGGGGGTATGGGCGACCACCTCCAGCTCCGCGGACGCGGGCGGTTCGGGGACGCCGGCGAAGACCACGGTCACCGCATGGGTTCGAATCGGCACGCCATCGGTTGTAGCGCAGAACTTTTGTACAGTGTCGGGTCGTTTTCGGTGAACAATGTCCATTCGATAACGCTTCGACGATCAGGGGGGCCTGGTGCCGAGACGCGAGCGCCCGCTGGGGCCGGGCGACGACGTCGTCGTGAGCTTCGCGGCGGATCTTCGCCTGCTTCGCGAGAAGGCGGGCGGGCCGACGTACCGCGAGCTTTCGACCCGCGCGGGCTATTCGGCCGCCGCGCTTTCCGAAGCCGCGGGCGGACGGAAACTCCCGGGGCTCGCGGTCACGACGGCCTACGTCACCGCGTGCGGCGGCGACGTCCAGGCGTGGGAGGAGCGCTGGCGCACGGTCGCCGCCGGGCTCGCCGCGGCTTCCGGCGAACGCGACGAAACCGAACTCCCGTACCTCGGGCTGGCCGCGTTCCAGACGGCCGACGCCGACCGTTTCTTCGGCCGCGAGCGGCTGGTCGCCGAGCTGACCGGCAAACTCGCGGAACGACGGCTCGTCGGGGTCTTCGGCGCTTCGGGTTCGGGGAAGTCGTCCGTCCTGCGCGCCGGGCTGGCGGCGGTGAGCGAGCGCCCTGTCGTCCTTCGCACGCCAGGGGCGCATCCGCTCGACGAGGACCTCGACGCCGAGGGACGGCTGCTGATCATCGATCAGTTCGAGGAGGTCTACACGCTCTGCCGGGACCAGCTCGAACGCGAGAAGTTCATCGACGCGCTGGTCGCGCTCTCCCGCGACGAGCACGGCACACGGGTCGTCCTCGGTGTCCGCGCGGACTTCTACGGTCACCTCTGCCGTCACGCCGGTCTGGTCGAGGCGCTCACCGACGCGCAGGTGATGGTGGGCCCGATGACCGCCGACGAACTCCGCACCGCGATCGTCGAACCCGCCGTCCGCGCGGGCTGCCGGGTCGAGGCGGCGCTGGTCACGACGCTCGTCGCCGACGCCACCGGCCAACCGGCGATGCTGCCGCTGGTGTCGCACGCGTTGCTGGAGACCTGGCGGCGGCGTCAAGGGATCACGCTGACCAGCGCGGCGTACGAAGCGGCGGGCGGGATCCTCAACGCGATCGCGCGGACCGCGGAGGCGGTCTACACGGATCTGGAGCCGGACCGGCAGCGCGTCGTACGGCAGATCTTCCTTCGCCTGACCGCGCTCGGCGAAGGCACCGAAGACACGAAGCGTCGTCTCAACCGGCGTGAACTCGACGACGACCCGGCGACGACGGAGGTCCTCGAACGCCTCGCCGACGCGCGTCTGCTCGTCCTCGACCGCGAAGGCGTCGAGATCGCCCATGAGGCTTTGATCCGCAGCTGGCCGCGGCTGCGTGACTGGCTCGCGGAAGACCGCGAAGGGCATCGCCTGCACCGGCAATTGGCCGAGGCGACCGAGCTGTGGGAGTCGCTGGATCGCGACAAGGGCAGTCTCTACCGCGGCACGCGGCTGGGGCTCGCGGCCGAATGGGCGGACCGGGAGCCGGACGCGCTGAGCGCGCGCGAGCGGACGTTCCTTCAGGCCGGTCTCGACGCCGAAGCCGAAGAGGCCGCCGTCGGCCGCAAACGGACGCGGAGGCTGCGAAGACTTGTCGCGCTCCTCGGTGTCCTGTTGGTCCTGGCGGGTGTCGCCGTGGGGTATGCCGTCGACGCCGGGCGGACCGCCACCGACGAGCGGAACGTGGCGCTCGCGCGCAAGGCCGTCGTCGAGGCGAAGGCGCTACGGGACTCGAACCCGGCGTTGTCGACCCAGCTCAGTCTCGCCGCGTACCGGCTCGCGCCGATCCAGGAGACCCACGATGGCCTGCTCACGGCCATGGCGGCGCCGTTCGCCACACGGATGGTCTTCGATCCCGGCGACGTCACCGTCGCACTGAGCGGGCAGCTCATGATCACCTCCGACGTCTACCGGGCGACGCAGGTGTGGTCCATCGCGGACTCGCGGCATCCGGAGCTCCTGGCGACGCTGCCCGGTTCGGAAGAGGTCCGCGGGCCGCTGGGGTTCAGCCGCGACGGGCGCGCGCTGGCGACGGCCACCCGGGACCATCGGGTCCGGCTCTGGGATCTGACCGATCCGCGGCGTCCGGTTCGGAAGGCGGACGTCGCCGGGCATCGGGACGTCCTGCTCTCCGTCGACTTCAGCGGGGACGGCCGTCTGCTCGTCACCGGCTCGGTCGACCGGACGGTGCGGCTCACCGACGTCGGTGACCTCGGCGCGCCGAAACCGCTCGGCGGGATCCCGGCCGAACAGCTCGAGCGCGCTGTCCTGAGTCCTGACGGCAAGCTGCTCGCGGTCACGAACACGAACTGGACGGCGGAGCTCTGGGACGTCACCACCCCGTCCGCGCCGCGGCGGCGCTCCGTCCTTTCCGGACACAAGGACCTTCAGCTCACGCCGTCGTGGAGCCCGGACGGCAAGCGGCTGCTCACCACCAGCTGGGATCGCACCGCGAGGCTGTGGGACGTCGCCGATCCGGCGGCGCCGCGGCCGCTGTCGACGTTGACCACCCCGGCGGTGGTCTGGGCGGCCGGGTTCAGCCCGAGCGGGAGGCTGGTGGTGACCGCGGGGGACGACCAGTCCGTGCGGATCTGGGACGTCACGGGACCGGCGAAGGAACTCCCGCCGCTTTCCGGGCACACCAACTCCATCTGGTGGACCGCGTTCTCCCCGGACGGCAAGACCATCGTGTCCACCAGTGCCGACCGCACCGTCCGGCTGCAGGACGTCGGCGAATTGGCGCTGGCCTCGAGCGCGGGCTGGAACGTCGGCACCTTCCTCGAACAGGGGCGGATCCTCGTCACCACGGGGGACGACGTGCGGCTCTGGGCGATGGACGATCTCCGCGCCCCGAGGCAGCTCGCGAAGCTGCCCGGCCCCGCGACCGTCACCGCGGTCGCGGTGAGCCCGGACCGGCGGAGTCTCGCGCTGGCGGCGCACGCCGGCGCCGGTGTCGGCGGGAAGTTCGTGCTCCAGCGCTGGGACATCAGCGATCCGACGGCGCCGAAACAGCTGGCGTCGACCGAGGTCCTGCCGACCTACTCGCTCGCCTTCAGCCCGGACGGGAAGACCTTCGCCTCCGGCCGCGACGACGGACCGATCCAGCTCTGGGACGTCAGCGACCCCCGGCGGTTCACCGCGCCGAGGGATCTGCCGGTCGGCGACGGCACCGTGTGGTCGCTCGCGTTCACCCCCGACGGACGGACGCTCGTGGCGAGCCAGGGACCGGATTCGTCCGCGGTGACCCTGTGGGACGTCGCCGACCCTCAGCGGCCCAGCCTGGTGTCGACCCTGCGGCCCGACGGCGGCACGGTGTTCAAGATGGCGCTCAGCCCCGACGGCCGCACGGTCGCCGCGGGTGGCAGCGACCGCAACGTCTACCTCTGGGACATCACCGATCGCGCGCACGTCACGCGGCTCGCGAAACTGGGCGGGCACTCCGAAGGCGTCGGGCCGCTCGCGTTCGGCCCGGACGGCCGGGAACTGGCGGCGTCGGCGTTCCGGACGGTGCGTGTCTGGGATCTGGCCGATCCGCGGAAACCGGTGGAGACGGCGCAGCTCAGCGGCTTCGGCGCGACGGTCAACTCGCTGGCGTACCGGGACGACGGGCATACGCTCGCGATCGGGAGCAGCGGCGTCCAGTTGTGGCAGACGGACACCGCGCGGGTGGGCGAGGAGATCTGCAGGCTGGCGACGCCGAGGATCACGAGGGAAGAGTGGGAGAAGTACTTTCCGGGGCTCGATTACGCGCCACCGTGCGGATGACGACCGTCCAGGAGGCCCGTGAGGCAAAGGTGCCGGGTGCGGTGGGCGGTCCGCTCATGGCGATGGCGGGTGATGAGCTGGACAGCGGGGTTGCGGACCGACGTGCGAGCTCACCCCGGTGCGGAATGTCCACAAGAGACACATCGCGCCGAATGCGTGCCCGATTGGTGCCGAAATGTCCGGTCCCAGCGGGGTCGTGAGTGGTAAAGAGGGCTAGAACGACCATTGTCACTCACGACCCCGTCGCAAAACGCCCTAATCGGGCACGCTCGCTCCGGAAGTGTCCCCTGTGGACAGTCGAGGGGCGTCAGGTCACTGAGCCCTCTCCGTCACCACCTGATCAGCGGATGGACGACTTGCCCCCGCCGACGTTGCGAAAGCCACTTTCGCAACCTTCAACGTTGCGAAAGTGGCTTTCGCAACGTCGCCGATGTGCGTGGACGATGGCCCGACGGGGCCGAGAAGTAGACGGAGTAGCTCCCTCCGTAATAAACATATAGCGCATGGGGGGACTTGCCACAAGACCCCGGTGATGCCTCAGACTCACTCGCCGTAGCCGAAACCTGGCGAAATGGGAGTCTGTGTCAACTCAGGGTCATGAAGAAGAGCTGCGGTCCGAACGCGAGTACGTCGCCGGGCTCTACACGCGCCTGGACGCCGAACGCGCGCGGGTGAAGGGGGAGTACCAGGCCGCGCTGGGTGGGACCGGCGGGACGGCCATGGAGCGTGACGTCGAGGTGCGCGCGCTGGCGAGGGAGTCGCGGCGGCTGGACGTCGTGGACAACGGGCTGTGCTTCGGCAGGCTGGACAGCCTGGCGGGGGAGACCGCCCACATCGGCCGCATCGGTCTCTTCGACGAGGAGAACGACTACGAACCGGTGCTGCTCGACTGGCGGGCGCCGGCGGCGCGCCCGTTCTACACCGCGACCGCCGCGACGCCGGAGAAGATGCGCCGTCGCCGCCAGTTCCACACGCACGGCCGTGAGCTGCTCGGGTTCACCGACGAGGTGTTCGGCCGCCCCGGCGGCGACGCGGAGGGTGACGCGGCACTGCTCGCGGCCGTCAACGCGCCGCGCGGCGAGGGGATGCGGGACATCGTCGCGACGATCCAGTCCGAACAGGACGAGATCATCCGGCACGAGCACCCCGGGGTGCTGGTGATCGAGGGCGGGCCGGGTACCGGGAAGACCGTGGTCGCGCTGCACCGCGTCGCGTACCTGCTCTACACGCAGCGCGAACGGATGGAACGTCACGGCGTGCTCGTGGTCGGGCCGAATCCGGCGTTCCTGCATCACATCGGCCGCGTGCTGCCGTCGCTGGGCGAGACCGACGTGGTGTTCATGACGACCGGCGATTTCGTGCCCGGCAAGCACATCACGGCCGAGGACGGCCCGGAGGTCACGCGGCTCAAGGGGTCGCTGAAGATGCTGGACGTCCTCAAGGCCGCCGTCGCCGACCGGCAGCGGCTGCCCGAGGAGCCGGTGCTGATCGACCTCGCCGACGTCACCGTGCGGATCGACGCGGAGACCGCGGACTGGGCCAGGGACGAGGCGCGCAAGAGCGGTCTGCCGCACAACGAGGCGCGCGGGACGTTCACCGACATCGTCACCTACGTCCTGACCGAGCGGGCGATCGCGCGGATCGGCCGCGGCTGGCTCAGCCGGGACGACCGCGACGAATGGGAGCGGCTGCGGAAGGACCTGCTCAAGGAGCTGGCGGAGAGCGAGACGTTCACCGCCGCGCTCGACGCGCTCTGGCCGATCCTGACGCCCGAAAGCCTGCTGGGGTCGCTGCTCTCGTCCTCGGAGCGGCTTCACGCGGCGGGCGCCGACCAGGCGTTGCTGCGGGCAGACGGGGAAGCCTGGACGGTGTCGGACATGCCGCTGCTCGACGAACTCGTCGACCTGCTCGGCCGCGACAAGGCGGCGGACCAGGCCGCGGAACAGGCGCTCGCGCGGGAGAAGAAGGCCGAGGCCGAGTACGCCGAAGGTGTGCTCGACACGATGAAACTCGACCGCGAGGAGATGGACGAAGACGTCATGCTGTCGGCGGAGAACCTGCTCTTCGCCGACGAACTCGCCGACCGGTTCGTCGAACACGACACGCGCAGCCTCGTCGAGCGTGCCTCGGCGGACCGGGACTGGACGTACCGGCACGTCGTGGTCGACGAGGCGCAGGAACTGTCCGAAATGGACTGGCGGGTGCTGATGCGGCGCTGTCCCAACCGGTCGTTCACCGTCGTCGGCGATCTGGCGCAGCGCCGGTCCGAGGCCGGGGCGCGTTCGTGGGACGCGATGCTGAAGCCGTACGTGCCGGGACGCTGGGTGTACCGGTCGCTGACGGTGAACTACCGGACCCCGGCGGAGATCATGGCGGTCGCGGCGTCGGTGCTGGCCGAGTTCGCGCCGGAGGTCCGGGCGCCGGAATCGGTGCGGTCCAACGGGGTCCGGCCGTGGGCGCGGCAGGTCTCCGGGGAATCCCTCGCGGGTGCCATCGAGGAGTTCGTCAAGGACGAGGCCGGGCGTGAAGGCACCAGTGTCGTGATCGGCCCGCCCGGCGTGCCGGGCACAGTGCCGGCTTCGGAGACGAAGGGGCTCGAGTACGACGCCGTCCTCGTCGTGGATCCGGAACGCATCCTGGCCGACGGCCCGCGAGGCGCCGCTGAGCTCTACGTCGCGCTCACGCGCGCTACGCAGCGTCTCGGCGTCCTGCACGAGGGCCCGCTTCCGCCCGCGCTGGCGGGTCTGAACTCGTAACTCGCGTGATCAGAGACCGCACTCGCGTGATTGGAGGCGTAACTCACGAGTTACGCCTCCAATCACGTGAGTTACGGGTTCAAGCACGCGAGTGACGACTTAGCGCGTCGGGTCCTTGCCGTTCGGTTGGCGCGGTCCGGGGCCGGGCGACCACCAGCCGGGGACGACCTTCTCGCCGTGGACGATCGTCGGCGCGATCCCCTCGGTGAACGGTTCGACCTGCAGCAGCTGGCCCCAGGACTGGCTCGGCTGGCCGATCAGGTAGCTGGGCACCTCGGGTTCGGCCGCGACCTCTTCGAGCCAGCCGATCGGGCCGCCGTTGGTGCTGGACGCCCAGTTCGCCTCGTCGGCGACGGCGCCGGCGGTGATCCGGTACTCGGGCATCTTCGAGATGCCGTCGTGCGAGGTCACCGGCTGCACGCACGGGTAGACGAACGACGCGGGCCAGTCGACGTACACCGGCTTGCCCGCGATCTTCTCGGTCAGCGTGGTGAACGTCGGCACCCGCGGCGCGGACGCGGCGATCCAGCCGTCCTCGGTGAGGTCGTTGTCGACGATGTTGATCCGCACGGACGTCGTCTCGGCGGGGAGGTCGCGCAGGTTGATCCGGGTGTCGTTCCAGCCGTTGGTCCCGGCGCCGGGCGGCAGCACGAACTGGCTGCGGACCACCTTCACGCCTTCGGGGGTGTTCACGCCGTAGTCGAGGCTGACCGACGTCGGCCGGCGGGCCGCGCCCGCGGTGGCGACCACGATCTGGCCGTCGGCGGGCTTTTCGGAGAGGGCGTACCAGTCGCTGCGCAGCCGCCCTGCCCGCGTCTCGGGGTCGAGGAAGCTGCTCCACATCGGGACTTCGTCGGGTTTGAAGCCGTGCGGCGGTTCGGCCAGCGGGTCCTTGTCGTCGATCGCGCGGGTGTGGAACCCGGTCTGCACGCGGCCGTTGTCCTTTTCGGGATCCGGCAGCGGCGGCGGGGTCTGCCCGGCGGGCGGCTCCTCCTTCTTCACCGGGACCGTCCGCTGCTCGGACTGGGCCCGCAGGATGCTGGTCGCGGCGTCCCGTTCCACCATCACGTGGTCGGAGAGGTTGCAGCTCTTGCCGAACAGATGCCCGAAGTTCGCGGCGCCGAGGCTGTAGGAACCCTGCTGGTTGTGGATCGCCCACGCCATGCTGACGAACTCGCCCGTGGCCATCAGGCCGCAGACGACCACCAGCGAGAGCGAACCGAGCCGCAGCGACCGGCTCCGTCCTTCCTGCGGTCCCGCCTGCAGACCGGGCCGGTGCGCGCGGACGTTCTCCACGAACGCGTACACCCCGGAAATCGCGGCCGCGATCAGCAGGAT